>JACKQG010000368.1_pt1 | contig 66077 bp, 52 predicted proteins | sample 8237621 | NCBI WGS metagenome assembly JACKQG01 (sample SAMN15677084, study PRJNA649215) | marine metagenome | biome: marine; feature: Black Sea; material: saline water; isolation source: suspended particulate matter (SPM) from the Black Sea western gyre | collected 2013-06-09/2013-06-10 | depth... | reverse complement strand
AGCTGGCAAACTGAAAGTCCCACAACTCTCCACCCACTGAAAGTGTCGAAGAACCATAAAATTTTCATGCCAAGAAGACGTGAGCTATGTTGTATTGGCCGTCCCAAGGAGCGACGCTGCAATCCAAGCCTTGATCCATCCCCAGTCTAGCGTCACCAACGTATTCAAAGTTTGTTTGTCCGATGTGAGCATCGACAGCATTCATTATTTTACTAGTCCAAAAATGTTCGGGTCAGTTGAGGTTGAAGCACTCAATCGAACAATATACGTTATTGGTGACTTTGATATGATCAACGGTGTAAACACAACTAATATCGCTCGATGGGTGGAGTTTAATGACCCAGCCCAAGGGTTCTTTGCGGGTGAATGGAAACCACTAGCCGAGTGGGATTTAAGTTATAACGGTGCCGAATATGCCGTTGATAATCTTTACGTAAATAGCGCCACAGGAAATGTGACTGTTGAGGGGGTTTATCTATATGCGATCTTGGAAATGGGTCGTTTCATTCCTGTTCCGGGTCGGGCAACTTTGCATCAACTCTACGAATGGCCGGGGTACCAATGGTGGGTAGACTATTGATTCCATGAAATCGATTAGAACCCAACCAAGAGGAAGCTCCGCGCGGGGCTTTACACTTGTTGAATTGTTGGTCGTCATCGCGATCGTTGCCATCCTGGCCGCATTGCTTTTACCCGTGCTGGGAAAAGCACGTGGGGCAGGACTAAAGGCTTCATGTATGTCGAGTCAGCGACAATTGCAATTTGCATGGACAATGGTGACGACGGATCACGAATCCGGCTTGTTTCCAGCGAACGATCTCGTTTTAAGTAATAAAACGAGGGAAAATTGGGGAGAGGGAAGATTGCACCCATATGATAGAGAGCCGACAAACATGTCTGTTTACCTTTCAGCCACCGATAAAACAGGCCATATGGGCAATATTACTTTGAAGCTCAGTGCCGTCCTGCCCTATCTTGGTTGGCCAAAACATGTAATGAGGTGTCCGGCAAACAACTATCGAGTTTATTTCAAAGGCCAAAGCAGTGAGCAAACTCATGGTTATATCCAAAACAACTGGGTGACAGGGGACAACATACGAGAACGGTTCGAAAATCGAAAGTTTGTCAACTTTAAAGACTTGAATAATTTCAAGTTTTATCGACGTTTTTCTGGTTTTAACGGAGAAAAAGGCCCTGCCGACGTTTTTAATTTCTTGTGCTTAAATCCAAAAATGCAGGTTAGAAATACTTTATGGGTTTATATGACCGAAGATAAATACCTGACTTATCCGGGAACACATCACATGGGCGGTGGGAATTTAACCTATGTTGACGGCCATGTGGAATATCGAAAATGGAGAGACCCTAAAACATTTAGATTCCATCAGCCTAAACATAGGCGTTATAGAGAGATTAAATTGAGTCGAAACAATGTCGATTTTCAATGGCTGCGTACGCGTGCTACTGAGCCGGAGATCGGAACATCCCCAAGACCGTAATCATCCCCAAACGGAAACCCATCCAACGACTTGGGAACTCGATCACTCCCCCATTTCTTCTCATCGCCGTCCCGGACGATTTTGGGAGCGGCGCACAGCGCCGCACTCCAAGGCGCTCCCGCGTAGGTTGATGACAAAAACAACCCACCCACGGCTCAATTCAAAAATGTCACCGCGCCGATGGCGGTGGCGATGAGCAGCAGCAGCAGCACGGCTTGCGGCTTGGCCAAGCCGGCGCGGACGAGGCGATGGGAGAAGTGGTTGTTGTCGCCAACCCACACCGCTTGGCCAAGTCGGCGGCGGATGAGGATCACCGAAACCAAGTCGGCCAGCGGCACGGCGAGCACGAGCAGCGGCGCGAGCACGAGCCACTTGGGCTGGCTGGCCGAAGAGTGAAAATCGGGGAGGATCGCCAGCACGGCGAGCAGGAAACCGACGACGTGGCTGCCGCCGTCTCCGAGGAACACGCCGCCGCGCGGGAAGTTGAACGGCAGAAAACCGGCCAGTGCGCCAGTGAACAGAAACGCCAGCGACGCGACGAGGTACTGTCCCTCCAGCCCGGCGTGCCACGCGAAGAACCAGCCACCGACCAGCCCCAGCCCGGCGCACAGGCCGTTCATGTTGTCCTGAAAATTGACGGCGTTGGTGACGGTCAAAATCCACAGCACCGTGACGGCGTAGCTGAACACTGGGCTCTCGACGAACACCGTCACGCGGATGCCGCTGGCGGCAACCGCGACCGCAATCAGCAGTTGGCCAGCAAACTTCCAATTGGCCGACAGGTCGCGTCGGTCATCCAAAATGCCCAGCGCCAGCATGGCCACCGCGCCGCCGAGGATGGCGGCCAGTTGCCAGCCCCGCTTGGCCAAGCCGTGGGCCACGACGTGCGAGAATGATTCCGGCAACGGGCCAAGCCAAATCCACGCGGCGGCGGCGAGGATCGGCGCGGCCAAGCCGGTGACCACGGCCAAGCCGCCGGCCAGCGGCACAGGGTGGTCGTGAATTTTCCGGTGGCCTGGCGCGTCCAGCAGCCCGATATGTTCGCACCAGCGTTTCCACAGCGGCAGCGAGGCCGCGGAAATCACCGCGCCCCCGACGAGCGCCAACAGGTAGAGACCGACCGGAAACATGAACTGCCCGGTTGGTTACGGAAAAGCGGCTTGGCCGTCGAGTCCCGATGGACTTTTTTGAGGAACGGCTCGACAGACCGGCGCGGGTGTGCACCATCCGCGCCACGCATGCATAGAACCAAGCGAGGCCAATCGTTGTGCGTCATCAGCCTGGCGGCGGCCGGATTATTACTGCCGGCACAGGCTGCGGATGACGCGAAATTGATCGCCGAGGGCAAGGCGCTCTTTCAGGCAAAAATCTGTTTCACCTGCCATCAGGTGGACGAGAGCGTGCCCGCGCCGGCCGGGATCGCCATGAAAGCGCCGAAGTTTATCGGCGGTTTTTGGGGCAAAAAACGCACCGTGACGATCGGCTACGGCGGCCCGGACGCCACGGTGACGTTTGACGAGGCGTATTTCGCTGAGTCGATCCGCAAGCCGATGGACAAGGTGTCCAAGGAGGCCGCCGCGCCGATGCCGCCGCCGCCCGCCGTGAACGACGCGGAGATGAAGGCGCTCATCGCCTACGTGCGCTCGCTCAGCGAGGGCGGCAGCACGGAGGATCCCGACGGCCTCATCGCCAAGGGCAAAATCAACCGATTCACCTTCGCCGCCTACAAGGGATCGTGGGACAAGTTGCCGGACTTCTCCAAGCTCAAGCCGTTCAAGACCGGCAAGGCTGAGAGCGGCACGGCCGACCCCGGCTTGGCCGGCGTGGGCGAAAATTTTGGCGTGGTGTTCGAGGGCGACATCGACATCGCCCGGAAGGGCGACTACGCGTTTAACCTCGGCTCCGATGACGGCTCGCGCCTTTACATCAACAGCAAGCTGGTCGTGGACAACGACGGCGTCCACAGCATGCGGGCCAAGAAAGGCAGCATCGCCCTCGAGCCGGGCACCGCGAAGTTGAGGCTGGAGTATTTCGAGAAAGGCGGCGAGGAGCAGCTCGCGCTCGACATGTCCGGCCCTGGCATCAAGCGCCTGCAGTTGGCCAAGCAGACCATCCAGCCGCCGCGCCGGGGGCCGGCCTTCCCGACCGGCAATCCGATCGCCGTCAACGACGAGGCGCGCGTCTACCGCAACTTCATCGAGGGTGCCAGCCCGCGCGGCATCGGCGTCGGCTATCCGGAAAAAGTAAACCTCTGTTTCGACGCCAACACGATGCAGATCGCGATGCTGTGGCACGGCGCGTTCATGGATGCGGCGCGGCATTGGAACGGCCGCGGCCAAGGCTTCCAGCGACCGTCCGGCCACTACCTGATCCAGCTCACCCGCGACCAGCCGTTCGCGCAACTCGACAGCGCGGACGCCGCTTGGCCAAGGGCCGAGGGCCGCGACACCCGCGCCAAGGGCCTGAAGTTTCGTGGCTACTTTCTTCTCCCAGAGCACCGGCGCCCGATCTTCGGATACAAGATCGGGGACGACCTGCAGGTGGCCGACTACGCCGAACCGAAGGCCGGCGCGCTGCCGTCGGTCACCCGCCGGCTTCGCATCCGCGGAACCGGCGAGGTGTGGTACCTCGCCGCCGCCGCCGACTCGATCACCGAGCAGGATGGCGGCTACAACATCGGCGGCTCGATGCTGCGCGTCAGCTTCCCGGAACTCGAGGCCAAGCCGCTGATCCGCACGAGCGGCGGCCGCAAGGAACTGCTCATCAAGCTAAACGTCGATGGCCAGGCGACCCTCAAGCAGCAGTACGAGTGGAACCTGTAACCCCTGAAAACAAAGGAGATTTTAAAATGATAAACCAAGTGACACGCTTCACACTGCTGGCCGGCCTTGCGCTTGGCCAAGCGGTCGCCCCGCGCGCCGCCGACCCGGCCGAGTCCGACTATTACCAGATCGACGCCATCCCGATGCCGGACGGTGTCGTGGTGGAGACCAGCGGCATCGAGATGATGCCGGGCGGCAAGCTGGCGATCTGCGGCCGCCGCGGTAACGTCTATGTATTGTCCGACCCGTTCGGCCCGCCGGACAAGATCGAGTGGGCCCTCTACGCCGAGGGGTTGCACGAGCCGCTGAATCTCGCCTTCACCGACGGCTGGCTCTACTGCACCCAGCGCGGCGAGTTGACCCGCATGAGGGACGTCAACGGCGACGACCGCGCCGACGTTTTCGAGACGGTTAATGACGGCTGGGGCATCACCGGCGACTACCACGAGTACGCCTTCGGCACCCGGCCCGACCCGAACGGCGACATGTGGATCGTGCTCTGCCTCACCGGTTCGTTTTCCAGCCAGATTGACTATCGTGGCTGGTGCGTGCGCGTGACGAAAGAGGGCGAACTCATCCCGACCGCCAGCGGCATCCGCTCGCCGGGCGGCATCGGTCTCAATCATTTGGGCGAGGCGTTTTACGCCGACAACCAAGGCCCGTGGAACGGCTCCAGCTCGCTCAAGCCACTCTCGCACGGGACGTTCCAAGGCCACCCCGGGGGCTTCCGCTGGTACGACACTGCGGCGGCGAAGGCGTCGATGGGCAAGCGCCCCACCGAACCGAAGACCAACAGCCGGTGGGTGGCCGAGCGGGCAAAAATCCCCAATCTCGTGCCGTCGGCCATCGTGTTCCCGCACGGCATCCTGGGCAACTCGACCAGCGGTTTCGCCTACGACAGCAACGGCAAATTCGGCCCGTTCAAGAACCAGTTGCTCGTTTGCGACCAGACCTTCTCGGTGGTCAATCGTGCCTTTCTCGAGAAGGTCAACGGCGTCTACCAGGGCGCGGCATTCTCGTTTTTAAAGGGCTTCGGCTCCGGGAACATCAGCGCCTATATGCATCCCAATGGCACGCTGTTTGTCGGCGGCACTGACCGCGGCTGGGGCGCCCGGGGCGGCAAGCGGTTCGCGCTCGACCGCGTCACGTGGAAGGGCGGCGTGCCGTTCGAGATCCACGAGATGCGCGCCAAGCCGGACGGCTTTGAACTGACCTTCACGCATGAGGTGGACGCCGTGAGTGCCGGCGACCTGGCTTCCTACAGCATGAGCGCCTACACCTATATTTACCGCGCCGACTACGGCAGCCCGGTCGTCGACAAAACGGCCCCGAAGATCACGGGCGTTGAGGTCACCGGCCCGAAAACCGTGCGCCTCACCGTGGACAGCCTCATCCATGGGAATGTCCACGAGCTGCACGCCGAGGGCGTCCGCTCGGCCAACGGCCTGCCGATCCTGCACCCGGTCGGCTACTACACCCTCAACGAAATCCCCCCCGGCGAACTCAACTAAACCGCTTGGCCAAGCGCTGGGTTTCGAAACGACCTTGAGTCTAATTTGATTCCTTGACGAGCCTGCTCGAAGGGTGAACTTTGGCGGTGTGTGCTTGGATTATCCAGTGATCTTGAAGGCATCGGAAGAGGGTTACGCGGTCGGTTGCCCGGCCTTGCCCGGCTGCTGGTCCCAAGGTGCGACCGAAGAGGAGGCCCTGAAAAATATCCAAGTCGCCATCAAGGAGTACCTTCAAGTATTACTGAAAACTTGAAACTTCAAACTTAAAACTCCGCCCAAAAAATACCCGTTGCAATCGGGGCGGGGTGTGGTAGGTTCCCGCGCCCGCAATTCGGCGGCGGGACTCCAAATCGCCTGTTTTTTAAGAAAATGTCACAACATCCCAGCCTGAAAGTCGGCGGCGCGGCGGAAGCCAAGCGCACTGTGCTCACCCGGTATGAGCGCGTGGAGTTGCTGCGCAAACGCGGCGAACTCAAGGAGGGCGACCGCATCACCGGCCTGAAAAAGACCAAGCCGGAGGAATAATCGTCCACGGTTCCCACGCCCGCCCGACCCCGATCCCACCGCGCACCCTCTCCCGGCGGTGACGGTTCGACTCCAAAAATATCTCTCCGAGGCCGGAGTGGCTTCACGCCGCGAAGGCGAGAAGCTGATCGTCGCCGGCCGCGTCACTGTCGATGGCCAGGTCGTCCGGCTGCTCGGCACGAAGGTGGATCCCGCGACGAGCGCGGTGTCGCTCGACGGCCGGCCGCTCAAGCCGTTGGCCAAGCGCTTCGTCGCCCTGAACAAGCCGCCCAAGTTTCTCTGCACCCGCCGCGACACGCATGATCGCCGGACGGTGTTCGACCTGTTGCCGGCGGACTGGGGACACCTTTACACCGTTGGCCGGCTCGACGCCGACAGCGAGGGACTGATCCTGCTGACCAATGACGGGGAGTTTTGCCAGCGAGTGGCGCACCCGAGTCACGGCCTGCTCAAAACGTACCGGGTGACCGTGGCCAAGCGGCTCGGGCCGGAGGCGCTGGAGCGGCTCACGGCCGGCCTGCGCGACAAGCGGGATTTTTTGAAGGCCAAGCGCGCCCGGCTCCTGACCGCCAACAACAGCCGCAGCGAGGCGGAACTGGTGCTGGCCGAGGGCAAAAACCGCGAGGTGCGCCGGATGTTTAAAGCGCTTGGCTTCCGGGTGTTGCGCCTTCAGCGGGTGGCGGTCGGGCCGGTCAAGCTGGGCGAGTTGCCTCCCGGAAAGTGGCGTCCGCTCAGCCGGACCGAGGTCGCGTCGTGTCTCAGGCCGCCCGGAAAAACGCCGCGAGCCGCCCGGCGGAATTGACACGGGTGCGGGGTCGTTTCACACTCGGCGTCCAATGAAAGCAGTTGGCCGTTTCCCCGTCCCAGCGCTGGCTTGGCTCGTGGCCGTTTCAGGCCTGAGCGCCAAGGAGGTTGTCAGCGAAGTCGCCCCCCCCGAATCGGCCACCGTCTCAGCCGACCGCGTCAACGTCCGCGCCCGGGCCAGCCTGATCGGCGAGCGTGTCACCCAGTTGCGAAAGGGCGACCGGGTGACGGTGCTGGCCAAGGTGACCGTCGCCCCGCCGCGCGACGGCGAGCCGGCCGACTGGCTCAGGATCGCCATGCCGGCCGCCGGGCAAACGTGGGTGCACATGAGTTTCGTCAAGGAGGGCAAGGTGACCACCAGCAAGCTCAACGTCCGCGCCGGGGGCGGCGAGCGGTTCAGCATCGTCGGGCGCTTGGCCAAGGGCGATGCCGTGAAGGAAAAACGCACCGCCGGCGACTGGATTGAGATCGAGCATCCCGCCGGCGCGCACGCCTACATCGCGGCCCAGTTCGTTGAGCTTGGCCAAGCGGAGGCGGCCGAAGAGACCCAGCCGGAGGAAACGCCCGAGGCCAAACCGGCCGAGGCGGCCGAAACGGAAGAGCCGCAAGCGGCCCCCGAGGCCAAGCCGGGCAATGCAGACGTTGCTGAAGCAACGGAGTCGGCGGAAACCTCGGCCGAACCGGAAGCGGTCGCCGAGGTCAAGGGCGAACCAGAGACAACACCCGAGCCCGGGGACATGCCGGACCCGCCAGAGCCGGAGGTCGTCGTGGTCGAAGCCGCCGACGGTACCGAGGCCGCCGAAACGCAAAAGCCGCCGATGGGCAACCCGGAGGACGCCGAGGAAGCCAAGCTGGAAACGGCCCCCGCCGTCACCGAGGCGAAGCTGCCGGTGCCGCCGCCACGCATCGTCACCCGCGAAGGCAGAATCAAGCGGCGCTTTTTCCGAAGCCCAAAGGCCCCGAGCCGGTTCGAGCTGCTCGACGACAACGGCCGGACGATCAACTATCTTTACTCCTCCGACTCCGGGCCGCTCAAGACCGCCGACAGCGGCGACGGCGAGCCGATCACCTTCGAGCGGCTGATGAGCATGCTGCGCAACCGCCGGGTTGTCCTCACCGGCATCGAGGCTATCGATCCGCGCTGGCCCGCGCTGCCGCTGCTCGACGTGCGCACGCTCAAGACCATTCCCTGATGCCGGCGGATAACCTGATAGACGGCCGCGCGATCGCCCAGGAAGTTCACGCGGACACCGAGTCCCGTGTCGTCGCGCTCAAGTCGGCCGGCGTCGAGCCGGGGCTTCGGTTCGTCCGCGTCGGCGACGATCCGGCGTCGAGGGCGTACGTCGGCATGAAGGAACGGGCTGCGGCCAAACTGGGCATCCGCTCCGAGACTACCGTGCTGCCGGAGGAGACGCCGGAGGCGGAACTGCTGGAGCTGCTCGAAAAACTCAACATCGACCCCGCCGTGCACGGCGTGCTCGTGCAGGCACCGCTGCCGGGGCACATCGACGAGACGAAGGTGTTCTCCACCGTGTCGCCGGCGAAGGATGTCGACGGCTTTCACCCGGTGAACGCCGGCAAACTGATGCTCGGCGAGGCCGGCGGCTTCGTGCCGTGCACCCCCGGCGGCGTGCACGAGTTGCTGATTCGCTCCGGTGTGACCATCGAGGGCGTGGAGGTGGTGATCCTCGGCCGGGGCAACATTGTCGGCAAGCCGATGGCGGCGATTCTTTGCCAAAAAAAACAGCACGCCAACGCCACGGTCACCCTCTGCCATTCGCGCAGCCGAGACGTGGCGGGGCATTGCCGGCGGGCGGACATCCTTGTGGCGGCGATGGGCGTGGCCGGGTTCGTCAAGGCCGACATGGTCAAGCCGGGCGCGACGGTGATCGACGTTGGCGTCAATCGCGTCGAGGATCCCGCCGCCGAGAAGGGTTACCGGCTCGTGGGCGACATCGACTTCACCGCCGTGCAGCCGGTCGCCGGAAAAATCACCCCGAACCCCGGCGGCGTCGGCCCGATGACGATCGCCATGCTGATGCGCAACACCGTCCGCGCCGCCGGGCAGCAAACCGGCGGGGGCGGCCGATAGTTTTACAACAGAATGCAAGCCTCCCGAATACTCCCCGACCTGCAATGCTCCGTGCTGTGCGAAGACGTGCGGCAGGAGGTCACCGGCAACTTTATCGCGCTGGGCATCATCGGTGCCATCCGCGTGCCCAAGCTGCCGATCGTCGCCGGCAAACTGTGCGTGTTCACCCGCTGGGTCGCCGGTGTGGGCGAATTCCACGAGAACATTCGCCTCACCGCGCCTGACCAGGAGACGGTCATCCGCAAGTGCGAGACCAAGTTTATGCTGCGCGACCCGGCGCATCACGCGACCAACATCGCGGTGTTCGCCGGCACCAAGTTTGAGGCACCCGGCGTGTACACCGTGGAGGTGATCGTCGACGACGTAATGAAGTTGCGGTACCCATTGCCGGTTGTCGTGGTCGAGCCGCCCCCCGGCGCAAAGAAGCCGGCCGGGGAAGACCCCGACGCGTCAAAGGAGAATATTTAGCCGCCCCGCTTGGCCAAGCGGGGCCGGAGATAGATGAACCGAAAGGCATGCATCATGCCAATTCGGAGCGGCGGTATGCTAAAGCCTCGTTGATGCGCGCAACGCCAAAAACAGCCAACCCAATGAACCCGGCACGCTCAATCACGACCATTCGACCGGCAGTTTTTTTGGCCAGGGCCGAAAATGAGTTCGCCACGCGCAGCCGGTTGGCCAAGACTGCCCGGCCAGCAATATGAGAACGATTTTTTCAACCCTCCTCGGCACGGCCTTGGCCGGAGCCATCTCGACCACCGACGCGGCCAACATCGGCTCCAAGGCGCCCAAGCTGCAGATCGAGCACTGGGTCAAGGGCAAGCCGGTGGACTTGGCCAAGGCGGGCGAAAAGAAAATCCACATCCTCGAGTTTTGGGCCACGTGGTGCGGGCCGTGCCGCGACAGCATCCCGCACCTGACCCAGCTGCAGGAAAAATACAAGGGCAAGGGCGTGACCGTGGTCGGCATCACCGACGAGCCCAAGGCCACCGTCGAGCGGTTCGTCCGCCGATTGGGCAAACAGATGGAGTACACCGTCGCCATCGAGAAAGGCGACACGATGTCTCAAGCCTACATGCGCGCCTTCGGGCAGACCGGCATCCCGGCAACGTTCGTCGTCGATCAAAAAGACCGCATCGTCTGGGTCGGCCACCCGAAGAGCGGTCTCGACGACGTGATCGACCGGCTCGTGAAAGGCACCTTCGACCTCGAGGAAGAGATCGCCAAGGAACGCGCGCAGATTCGGCTGCAGCAACTTTCCGTCGAGTACTGGGAACGCCTCGTTGAGGGCAAAAAAGACGACGAGACACGAAAGATTGGCAAAGAACTTTTGAGCCTCGTGAAGGCAAACGCCGAGGTGTCCAGCAACATCGCCTGGGCAGTGCTGACCGATGATGCGCTAAAATATCGCGATCTCGACTTTGCCCGGGCCGCAGCCAAGGCGGCGTACGACCTCACCAAAGGCAGCCACCCGCAGATCATCGACACCTACGCGTTGGCGTTGTTCGAGAGCGGCAAAGTCGACGAAGCGATCACGCTGCAAAAAAAGGCGGTCAGCCTCGCCCGGGATCAGCAGGAAAAAGTACAGCTGCAAAAATCCCTCGACCGCTTTCAGGCGACCGAAAAAAAATAAGCCGTAGCTCCTAAGATTTCCGGAAACCCTGCGTCTTGCTTTTATGAAGCAAACCATCCGGAGGTTGTTGTTTTTGGTCGCGCTCACGGCGGCGGCGAATGGGGTGTTTGCGCTGTTCGGAGTCATGAGCGAGGGGGCTTGGCCCAAGTCGTGGCCGAAGGAGTTTGAGCCGCTGCGAAAACAGTCGCGCACGCTGGTGCACTCGGCGTTCGAGATTCACGAGATAAACATCACCAACCGCAGGGAGTTCGAGATCATCTGGCCCCATCTGCTCAAGTTCAAAAGCAAGGGCGGCACGTTGACGCTGCACAGCAGCCCGAACAAAAAACTAGGCACCACGATGAAGACCGGCGTGCGGATCATCTCGCCTTTAACCGGCACAAAGATCACGCCGGACAACAAAAGTTATCCCCCAAATACCAAGCCCAATGTGACCGGCGAAAGTGTGCTGACTATCGGGCCGCCCTGGCCGGACTCGCTCCGCGACAAAAACGGGCATCTGCCGGAATTTGTCCACAACGCGAATGGCAAGTGGAAGGTTTACAAGGAGGGCGACGGACGGCGGTTGGATCTCCGGCGTGCGCGGTGCGATATCGAATTGATCGTCGACGGAAAACGGATCGACCTCAACCGGATCCAACTGCCGGCACACACATCGATCATCGACAAGCGATTCCCGGCCAAGTCCGAATAACCCCGGCGCGGCTTGACGGGCGGCAACGTTGAGGGAAGGATGACGCCTGCAATCCAAACCGCAACCGCATGTCGTCCCCCCAGTTTTTCCCGAAGCGAGACTCAGTTTTCCTGCTGGTGATGGCATCTTGTTGGCTCGCCGCCTCGCCCCTTCGGCCGGCGGCTGCCGAGGACTTGGGCGCCGCCTATTCCAAATCGATCCGTCCGCTGCTCGATCAGTTTTGTTTCGACTGCCATTCCGGGGAGGACGCCGAGGCGGAGGTGGATCTCGATTCGTTCCGGTCGCTCGCCGATCTCCGGCGCAACGCCAAGGTCTGGGTGAAGGTCGAGGACATGCTGTCGAGCCGGCAGATGCCCCCGAAAAAATCGGATCAACCCAGCGACACGCAGCGGGACACGCTTCAGCAATGGGTGAAAAGATTCCTGATCGAGGAAGCCAGAGCGTTGGCCGGCGACCCCGGCCGGGTGGTGCTGCGCCGACTCAACAACGACGAGTACAACTTTTCCGTGCGAGACCTCACTGGCGTGGCAACGCTGAATCCCACCCGCGAATTCCCGGTCGACGGCGCGGCGGGGGAGGGCTTCACCAACGCCGGCGATGCGCTTGGGATGTCACCCGCGCTGGTCGATAAATTTCTCGAGGCCGGCAAGGAGGTCGCCCGGCACGTCGTGCTGCTGCCGGACGGCATCCGGTTTTCTGAACACACGACCGAGCGCGACCGGGCGGACGAACTCATGGCGCGCATTCACCAGTTTTACGCGCGACACGTGAACGTCAACCGGCAGTTGGGGGACACGTGGGACGACCCCGCGACGGCCAAAGCCAACGTGATCCGCCGCAACGGCAGCATTCCGCTCGAGGCTTATTTCGCTGCCGCACTGGCCGAACGCGAGGCGCTTGGCCAAGGGCGGATAACCATCGGGGCCGCAGCGGCCGAGCACGGGCTGAATGCAAAATATTTTCAGACGCTGTGGGGCATGCTTCATCAGGAAGTCGCGCCCGGCGGGTCGCTGGTGCTCAACCGCATTCGCGAACTGTGGCATGCCACCAAGGGCACGGACGCCAAGCCGTTCGTCGAGATGATTCACCAGTGGCAGCAGGCGTTGTGGCGGTTCGACCCGATCGGCCACATCGGACGGGAGGGCGGGCCAACGGGATGGATGAATCCCAAATACGTCACGCAGTCGACACAGGATTTCAGCATCAAGCTCACCCCCCCACCGAACGGCGGCGATGTGGTCGTTTTTCTCTCGGCAACCAACGCGGGGGACGGGGCCGCGAACGATTTTGTGCGCTGGCGAAACCCGCGGTTGACCGGTGACAACAAGCCGGATTTGGCGCTGCGGGACGTGCCCGGCCTGGTCAAGCGCTTGGCCAAGTTGCGCCACGAATCGCTTGCGCTCACGGCACGCTACCTCGACGCAGCCATCGAGGCCGAATCTGGCCAAGCGGATGTAAACCGCATGGCGAAGCACCACAATCTTGAAGCCGACGTACTCTCCGCCTGGCTCGATTACCTCGCGCTTGGCCCGCCAAAACCGGTGACTGTCACCGGTTTGTTCACGAGAAAAATGGAGCGTGTCGGTGGCTCCGCTTACGTCAACGGCTGGGGTCTGCCTGAGACGCCAAGCGTCGTGGCGAATTCTTCCGACGCCGAGTATCGCATCCCGGGGCTCGCCCGGCCGCACGGAGTCGAGGTGCATCCCTCACCGACACTGTTCGTCGCCGTCGGCTGGAAAAGCCCGATCGACGGGCAGGTTACCGTCTCGGCAAAAATCGCCGACGCCCACGCGAACTGCGGCAACGGCGGCGAGTGGTGGGTGCAACACCAGACCCGCCGCAAGACCGGCAACCTCGGGCACGGGGTTTACAACGCGGGCGGCAACGGCGAGTTAAAAACGCAGACACTGCAGGTACACCGCGGCGACGTGGTTCGACTGGTCGTCGGGCCAAAAGATGGCAGTCACGCCTGCGACCTCACGCACGCCGACATGACGCTGACCGAGATCGGCGGGGCCAAGCGGGTGTGGGACATTTCAAAAGACATCTCCAGCAGAATCCTCGAGGGCAATCCGCTGAAGGACCGGCACGGCCACGATGCGGTCTGGCATTTTTACAGCGGCAACGTAGCGGATGTAGCCAAGGTGAGCAGCGATGCGTTGAGTGTGCCGGCGGAGTCGCTGCTCGCGGAGTGGCGGGACGAATCGGACGCGATCAATCGCGCGGCGTTGGCCGGGAAAATTCAGGCGCTCGCGATCGGGGCAACGCAGCCGGAAGCCGGTTCACCCGACGCGGAGTTGCTATCGCACCTGCACAAAATCGCCGTCCCGAGCCGCTACGAAAAATTGCTCAAGTCGGTGAAACCGGATGAGCGATTTGGCAGGCATCCCCTCGGGCACACGGTGGTCTCTGCCGACCTCATCGTAAAGGCGCCGCAGGAGGTCGAGCTGCGCATCCCGGCCTCGCTGGCCGAGGGCCGCACGCTTGTTGTCTCGGGGGATCTGGAACCGGAGCACGGCCGCGATGGCAGCGTGCAGTTGGCAGCCGGCTTGGCCCGGGGCGGGGCGGCTGCATTGTCGCCGACGCAGCCCATCATCACCACGACCGGCAGCGCCACGGAGAAGCGCATCAACGCCGGGTTCGACGATTTCCGCGACCTGTTCCCGGCCTCGATCTGTTACCCGCAAATCGTGCCGGTCGATGAAGTGGTCACGCTGTCGCTGTACTTCCGCGAAGACGAACCGATGCAGCGCCTCATGCTCAACGAAACCGAGAAAGCCGAACTGGATCGGCTGTGGGACGAGTTGCTGTACATCACCAAGGAGCCGTTCAAGAAGGAGGTCGCCTACGAGCAGATCGTCGAGTTTTCGACGCAGGACCGGCCGGACCTCGTCATCGCATGGAAGCCGTACAAACCGATCCTGCTGGACGAGGTGGCGGCGTTTCGTGCGCGGTTGCTGGCGGATGAACCAAAGCAACTCGACGCAGTGATCGACTGGGCCAACCAAGCGTGGCGCCGGCCGTTGACAGAGGACGATCAGGACGGATTGCGCGAGCTGTACCAAGCGCTGCGCGAGCGCGAGATCGACCATGAAAAAGCGATCCAGTTGACGCTCGCGCGTGTGCTGACCTCACCCGCGTTTTTGTACCGGCGCGAACAGGCCGGAGAGGGAGCCAAGCCGGTGGCCGTGACCGCGACAGAGCTGGCCACGCGGCTGAGTTATTTTTTGTGGTCTTCCGTTCCGGATGCCGCGCTTGGCCAAGCGGCCGCCGACGGTATTTTGACCAATGACGACGCGCTGCTTGGCCAAGCGCGACGGATGCTCCGCGACCCGCGCACCCGCCGCTTGGCCGAACAGTTCGCCTGCCAATGGCTGCACATCCGCGGGTTCGACCAAAACGATGACAAAAACGAGCAGCGCTTTCCCGAGTTCGCCACGCTGCGCGGCGACATGTACGAGGAATCGGTTCGTTTTTTTGAAGACCTGTTTCGCAATGACGGCTCGGTGCTCGATCTGCTGACCGCGGATCACACGTTTTTGAACGGGCGCTTGGCCAAGCTCTACAGCATCGACGGCGTGAGCGGCGAGGCGTGGCAGCGCGTGGACGGCATGCAGGCCAAGGGACGCGGCGGCGTGCTCGGCTTGGCCACGGTGCTGGCGGTGAACTCCGGCGCGTCGCGAACCAGCCCGATCCTGCGCGGCAACTGGGTTTACGAAACATTGCTCGGCGAGAAGCTGCCCCGGCCTCCGGCGGACGTGCCGCAGTTGCCGGAGAGCGTGCCCAGCGGACTGACCGCGCGGCAGCTCATCGAGCAGCACAGCTCTGTGCCGGAATGCGCCAAATGCCACGAACGCATCGACCCGTACGGCTTCGCACTGGAACAGTTCGACCCGATCGGGCGGCAGCGCCCCGCCGCGGTCGACACCCGGACGCAGCTCACCGACGGCACTCGCATTGAGGGACTGATCGGTCTGCGCGAGCATCTCGCCACCGAGCGCATGGACGATGTGCTTGAGCAATTCTGCCGCAAGCTGCTCGGCTACGCGCTGGGCCGAGAGGTGGCGCTATCGGATTTGCTGTTGATCGAGGAAATGCAGAAGCGTCTCAAGGCGAACGACTACCGGTTTAGCGCCGCAGTCGAGACAATCGTGCTCAGCCCGCAGTTCCGCAAAATCCGGGGTCAACTGGCCAAAAACGAGGATTGACTCACGGCGTCACCGATTCAGCATCAGTCGAAACGAACTAAAATGAAAACTGTGCATCATCAACTTTCCCGGCGCACCATGCTACATGGCTTGGGCGTGACGATGGCGCTGCCATGGATGGAATCTCTTCGCGTGTGGGGCGACACCCGGCGCGAAGCCAAGCAGTCGAGCGAGGCACCAACCCGCATGGCGATCTTGTTCGCCGGCTGCGGATTTCATCGGCACGAGTGGTGGGCCAAGGGTGAGGGTGCCAAAATGCAGCTGGGCAAGGTGCTCCATCCGCTCAACGATTTCCGCGACCGGATGGTGTTCATCCGCGGCCTCTACAACGCCGAGGCGCTCAAGGGCAACATCCACAGTTCGCAGACCGGGAACCTGCTCTCCGGCGCGCCGTTGGCCTCGGGCGGGCGGATTCAATCCGGCACAAGCGTCGATCAGTATGTCGCGCAACACATTGGCCACCGCACCAAGCTGCCGAGTTTGGTGTTGGGCTGCGAGAAGGCGAACCCCTCCGTGCACAAGGATTACTCGATGCTGTACAGCTCGCACATCTCATGGAGCAGCCCGACCACGCCGACGCCGCTTGAGGTCTATCCTGCGCTGGCGTTCGACCAGATGTTCAAGGACAAGGCACAGGTCGGCGACCAAAGCGTGCTCGACGCCGTGCTGTCGGACGCGAAGGATTTGCGCCGTAACATCAGCCGGCTCGACCAGCAGAAGCTCGATGAATATTTGAACTCCGTTCGCGAGGTCGAACAACGAATCGAAAGCGCCGGCAAACGCGGCGAACTGCAGGGCTGGAGGCCGACGTTGACCAAGCCGAACATGCCGCGCCCGAAAGACGGCTACCCGCAGGATATCGTCGAGCACATGCGGCTGATGAGCGACCTGCTCGTGCTGGCGTTTCAGACGGACACCACGCGCGTCTGCACGCTCAAATTAAACAACGACCACGGCACGCTGCGCTTCCCGCACCTTGGCGTGGATTACATGATTCACCATTTGCTCTCCCACAGCGACACCGAAGACTGGCTGAAAGTGAACCAGTTTTTCCTCGAGCAAATGGCCTACATCGCCAAGCGGCTTGACGGCATTCAGGAAGGCGAACGCACCGCGCTCGACAACTCCATGTTGATGCTCTGCTCCAGCATGATTAACGGCCATCACGACGCCAAGCAGTTGCCAGTCGTGCTGCTCGGCGGGGGCGGTGACCGCATCAAGGGCGGGCAGAATCTGGATTACCTCGGCAAACCCAACCGCCAAATGTCCCGCCTTTTCCTCAGCATGATGGACAAAATGGACGTCCACCCCAAAACCTTCGGCGACGCCACGAAGCCGTTGGATGAAGTGTAACGCTTGGGTGGGCTTGGAGTCTCTGCGACGATGAACTTGCGACTGATTTTGGTTGCCGCCTTTTTTGCCGCCGGCTTGGCCAAGGTGCAGGCGGGGCCGCTGGAGGGGGTGGTGCACCTGACGTTCCCGCTGACCAAGCAGAAGATGCTCGGCATCTACGTGGATGCACGGCTCTACGAGTATGACCCGCTGCTGGCGGATTTCCCGGCGACGCTGGTGGACCAGGTCGTGTTCGAGGATCTCGACCTCAGCATCACGGCGGACTCGATGCTCGACGTGCATTTCTCGGCCCAGCGCAAGCCGCGCATGAATTACTACCTGTCCATCCGCGCCTATTCGAGGAAGGGCGGCGATCAACATTATTTTATCGACGGATTTCAGAAAATTTTCGTCGGCACGGATGACGACGCTATAGCCCTCACGCTCGCCACCAAGCTCGCTAAAAAGAAACCCAGCGGCGACCCGGTCGATGTCGGCGGCCGTGGCGGTGAGGAGCCGGCTGGCAAGTTGACCGGTGTTCACCGAGCGGTGGAGATTCAGTGGGAGGGTACGGACGGCGACGAGTTCCTGCTGCAGAAATCGGACGACCTCGAGAGTTGGGAGACCGTCGAGGCGGTGGTCGGAACCGGCGGCGCGGTGTCCACCTTCCTGCGGGTTGAAGGCCGCGTGCAGTTTTGGCGGCTCCACCGCGAGTAGCGGCGATCCGGCTTTACAGGGCCAAGCGCGACCGCCACTCTCCCCGGCCGAGCTGCAGCCTGCAGCCGTACCCATTTTATCATGAGAAAACTACCCCTCTTCGTTTGCGTCGCGCTAGGCTGGGCGGCGCTTGGCCAAGCGGTGGTCGGCGACAAGCTGGCCATCGAGCGTGTGCCCGGCGCCAAGCCGCGCAACGTGGTCTTCATTCTGACTGACGATCATCGCTACGACGCGATGGGCTTCATGGGGCATCCGTTTTTAAAGACGCCGCACCTTGACTCGATCGCCCGGAACGGTGTGCACTTGAAGAATGCGTTCGTCACGACGTCGCTCTGTTCGCCGAGCCGGGCGTCGATCCTCACCGGGCTGTACACGCACAAGCACCGGGTGATCGATAACAACCGGCTTGTGCCGGAGGGGACGGTTTTCTTCCCGCAACATCTGCAGAAAGCCGGCTACGAGACGGCGTACATCGGCAAGTGGCACATGGGGGGCAGCACCGACCAGCCCCGGCCGGGGTTCGATCACTGGGTCAGTTTTCGCGGACAGGGAACATATCTGCCGTCGCGCAATGGGCTCAACGTCAACGGTAAAAAAGTGCCGCAGAAAGGCTATATCACCGACGAGTTGACCGACTACGCAGTGGACTGGCTGCGCAGCCGCAAGCGGGACAAGCCGTTTTTCCTGTATCTCTCGCACAAGGCGGTGCACGCGCAGTTCACGCCGGCCGAGCGGCACCAAGGCAGGTACGCCGATGCGAACGTTGTGCCGCCCAAGTCGCAGGCCGACTCGCCGGCAAACTACGACGGCAAGCCGCGCTGGCTGAAAGATCAGCGCAACAGTTGGCACGGCGTCGACTTCGCCTACCACAGCGGCATCGACGTCGAGAAATTTTACAAGGATTACTGCGAGGCGTTTCTCGCGGTGGACGACAGCATCGGCCGGGTGCTCAAGACACTCAAGGAGATGGGCGTGCACGACGACACGCTGGTGGTTTACATGGGCGACAATGGCTTCATGTTCGGCGAGCACGGGTTGATCGACAAGCGCGTCGCGTACGAGACCTCCATCCGCGTGCCGATGGTGATGCAATGCCCGGCACTGTTCGAGGGCGGCCAGGTTGTCGACCAGGTCGTCGCCAACATCGACATTGCCCCGACAGTGTTCGAGGCCGCCGGCGTCAAGACTCCCAGCTACATGGACGGCTTGAGCTTCATCCCGCTTGGCCAAGGGAAGGACGTTTCGTGGCGCGATTATTTTCTTTACGTTTATTACTGGGAGAAAAATTTTCCGCAGTCGCCGACGGTGTTTGCGCTGCGGGGCGACCGCTACAAATACATCACCTACTACGGCCTGTGGGATACCGACGAGCTGTACGACATCCGCAGCGACCCCGGCGAAACCAAAAACCTCATCGCCGACGCCAAGCTTAAACCGGTTGTTCGTGAGATGGAAAACAAGCTGTACGGCATGCTGGCCGAGAGCGGGGGGATGTTCATCCCGCTCAACCAGCCGAGGGGCGGCTCACAAAATAAACGGCTTAAGTCGCGCTCCAAGCCGGGTGCCTTCCCGAGCAATCTCGTCGTGGACGAGCCGATCAACAAAGGCGCCCGGTAAGCCATGCCGCGCAAGTTCAGTTCCGTCGCGCCCGATTGGTGGGATTACACCACGCTCGAGGAGGACCTCATCCGCGACGCCGCCGCGCTCACGCCGCATGACCTTGAGCAACTGTCGCGGCCCGGCTTCCGCGTGGTGATGTACGACACGCTCGAGGATTTTTATTTGGCCGAGGCGCTCGAGTACATTCACGCTTGGGGCCAAGCGACCGCCGACAATCCGGTCGGCATCTGCGGCCCGATCGGCCCGACCGAGCAACTGCCGCTCGTCGCCCGGCTCGTCAATGAGCTGGGCCAAGCGCTGCAGCACGCGCATTTTTGGGGCATGGACGAATGGATCGGTGCCGACGGCCGCGCCGTGCCGACCGACCACCCGCTGTCGTTTGAGCGGGCCGACCGCGAGTTGTGCTTCGACCGCATCGCACCCGGCCAAGCGATGCCGGAGGAAAACCTGCATTTCCCCACCGCCGACACCGGGGCGTTCCGCGCGAGCTGGGACGGCGTGCGCTGCGCCGTGATGCAGGGCGGCCAGGGCGACATTAAGCATTGGGCGTTCAATGACCCGCTTCGCCGTGAAGGCGCTCACGCCGACGCACCGCCGTCACCGGAAGAATACCGCAAACTCGCCACGCGCATTGTCGAGTTGCACCCGATCACCCTCGCGCAAAACGCCCGCACCTCCGGCGGCGGCAACATCACCATGGTGCCGCCGCGTGCCGTCACCGTTGGCCCGGTCGAGACGTGGCAGGCGGAGAAGGTCAGCATCTGGCACGCCGGCACGCACGACAACCCGCTTGGCCAACGGCTCACCGCGCTGATGATTTCCAAGGGCGTCACCGACTCGGCCGTGCCGATGTCGCTCCTCGCCGACCACCCGAACGTGCAGTTCAACTACTACCGAGGCGGCCTCGGCACCTGCGCCGTCGAGATGCACTGAAGCGCCGCTTGGCCAAGCGGCTTATTGTTACCCGAGGCATTGACCAAGGGCGTCGAGGAAGCGCTCGACATTGGCCGGGGTGGCGTTGTGGCCCATGAGGCCGACGCGCCAGATTTTGCCCTTCATCGGGCCAAGGCCGGGACCGACCTCGATGCCGAAGTCGCTGAGCAACCGGCCGCGCACGCCGGCTTCGTCCGCGCCATCCGGCACGCCGACGGCGTTGAGTTGCCAAAGCTGATGCCCCTCCTGCGAGGTGATCGAGAGGCCCAGCTTGGCCAAGCCGGCCTTGAGCATCTCGTACGCCTGTTGGTGCCGCGCCCATCGTGCCGCGAGGCCTTCCTCCAAAACCAAGCGCAGCGCCTCGTGCAGCGCGTAGTTCATCGAGATCGGCGCGGTGTGATGATACACGCGCTCCGAGCCCCAGTAGCTGGCAAGAAAATTCACGTCGAGATACCAGCTTTGCACCTTGGTTTTTCGGCCGGTGATGACGTCCATCGCGCGTGGGCTGAACGAGACCGGCGCGAGGCCCGGCGGGCAGCTCAGGCATTTTTGGGTGCCGCTGTAAACGGCGTCGACCTGCCAGTCGTCGATGGCCACCGGGCAGCCGCCAAGCGACGTGACGGTGTCGAGCAGGAACAACGCTCCGGCGTCGCGGGCCAGGCGCGAGATGTCCTCGACCGGTGTGAGCGTCCCGGTGGAGGTCTCGGCATGGACGATGGCGACGAGCTTGGGCTGGCGTCCCTCGAGCGCAGCAGCGACGGCCGACGGCTCGATGATCGTGCCCCAGTCGGCCTCGACTTTGGTGACCGTGGCGCCGCACCGCTCGGCGACGTCGCACATGCGCATGCCGAACACGCCGTTGACGCCGATGACCACCTGGTCGCCCGGCTCGAGCAGGTTGACGAAGCAGGCTTCCATCCCGGCGCTGCCGGTGGCGCTGACCGGAAACGTCATCTCGTTTTCAGTTTGGAACACGTGCCGCAGCATCGATTTGATTTCCTCCATCATGCCGATGAACGCCGGGTCGAGGTGGCCAACGACCGGACGCTGCATGGCGTCGAGCACGGTGGGTGCAGCGTTGCTCGGCCCGGGGCCAAGCAGGAGGCGGTTCGGCGGCGAAAAGGCGGCGGGGACTTTGGGAACGCTCATGCGACGAGGTCGTTGATGACGTGGCCGTGGACGTCAGTCAGTCGGAAGTCGCGGCCCTGGTAGCGGTAGGTCAACCGTTCGTGGTTGATGCCCAGCAGATGGAGAAGCGTGGCGTTGAGGTCGTGGATGTGCATCGTGCCCGGCGTCCATTTGTCCTTGGTGGGCCGGATCATGTTTCCGTCGGCGTCGGTGATGTTGTAGGCGTAATCGTCCGTCCGTCCGTAGGTGATGCCGGGCTTGATGCCGCCCCCGGCCATCCATGTGGTGAAACAGCGCGGGTGGTGGTCGCGCCCGTAATTCTCCTTGGTCAGTTTGCCCTGACAATAGGAGGTGCGGCCAAATTCCCCGCCCCAGACCACGAGGGTCTCATCGAGCATGCCGCGTTGCCGGAGGTCTTTGATCAGCGCGTAGCAGCCTTGGTCGATGTCTTTGCACTGGGACTCGTGCTCGCGGGGCAGGCTGCCGTGGGCATCCCAGCCACGGTGAAAAATCTGGATGTTGCGCACACCGCGCTCTGCCAGGCGGCGGGCGTTGAGGCAACAAGCGGCGAAGCTGCCGGCCTGACGCGCCTCTTCACCGTACAACTCGAACGTCGCATCGCTTTCGCCGGAGAGATCCATCAACTCCGGCACCGAGGTCTGCATGCGATAGGCCAGTTCGTGCTGCTTGATGCGGGCCAAGATTTCCGGGTCGACAAACTGTTTGTACTGTTCCTGATTTAACGCTGCGAGCGTGTCGAGTTGCGCGCGACGATCCCTGCCGGAGACGCCGGCCGGATTTTTGAGATAAAGCACCGGGTCCCCTTCGCTGCGCAGCAAGACGCCCTGATGCTCGGACGGCATGAAGCCGGTTCCCCACAGGCGGCCAAACAGGCTCTGCTCCGGGAACTTTGAGCGGGCATGCATCACAACGTAGCCGGGCAGATTCTCATTCACCCGGCCCAAGCCGTAGCTGAGCCAGGCGCCCAGGCTCGGGCGGCCGGGAATCTGGCTGCCGGTCTGGATGTACGTGATTGCCGGGTCGTGGTTGATCGCCTCGGTGTAGGTGCTGTAAACAACCGCAAGTTCCTTCGCAACCTTGGCGGTGTACGGGAGCAGTTCGCTCACCCACAAGCCGCGGTCGTTGTTTTCGTGCTTGGTGAAGGTGTATTTGCTCGGGCAAACCGGCAGCGTCTTTTGCCCCGAAGTCATCCCGGTAATGCGCTGGCCGTCGCGCACGTGCTCCGGCAAGTCCTTGCCAAACATCTCGCGCATCTTCGGTTTGTAATCCCATAGATCGTGATGGCTTGGCCCACCGCTCATGAACAGATAGATCACCCGCTTGGCCTTGGGGGCGAAGTGGGTGCCGGGTGCCTGGCCCCTAGCGTTGGCCAGCAAGCCCGGGCCAAGCACGTTGGCCAAGGCGGCCGTACCCAAGCCAAGCGCTGCGCGGCCGAACAACTGCCGGCGCGTCATCATCAAGTCGGTTTCGCGTATAGGATTCATTTTAAAACAGCATCAGGGCCAGGTCGCTAGCCAAGGCCGTGGCGGCCATCTGGGTCCAAGCGGCGTGGTCGGTTGCGTTCAGGGATTGGTCACGGGGTACTTCGCCGGTGTTGAGCAAATCGTTGGCATCCTTTCCGGCGGCGGCGTAGCGGTCACGCATCGCTTTCAAAAGCTGGTTGCAGGCTTCCCGCTCGATGACACTCGGCTCGCGGCAGGCGAGCAGTGTAAACATCAAGTCCAGCCGCTGATCGTCGGTCGCCCGTTCCTTGAGCAATCGCTCGGCCAGCATGCGCGCCATCTCCACCCGCTGCGTCTCGTTGAGCAGGCCAAGCGATTGCAACGGCGTATTCGTGCGGGATCGCTTGACGCAGCTGGACTCGCGGTTGGGCGCGTCGAACAACGTCATCATCGGGTGCGGGCTGGTGCGCTTCCAGTAAACGTACAGGCTGCGCCGATAGACCCTGCGGCCGGTGTCGGGTTTGTAATTCTTGGTGTTGCTGGCGGGGTGCGACAGCGCCTTCCAAAGACCGGTCGGCTGGTACGGTTTCACCCCTTCCCCGCCCATGTGCGGATCGAGCAGATCGCTGGCCCAAAGGGCGATGTCGCGCAGCACCTCGGCATCGAGCCGGTACCTCGGCCCCCGGGCGAACAGTTTGTTCTCGGGATCGTTCAACTCGTGACGCAACGCGGAGCGTTGCCGGAATGTCTCGCTGCTGACCATCAGCCGCAGCATGTGTTTTAAATCCCAATTGCTGTCCTGCAGCTCCACCGCAAGCCAATCAAGCAGTTCCGGGTGCGTGGGCTGCTGGCCCTGCAGTCCAAAATCCTCCGGTGTTCGCACGAGCCCCGCGCCAAAGACGCGCTGCCAAATCCGGTTGACCAGCACGCGGGCGACGACCGGTTGCTCGCGGCTGGTGAGCCACTTGGCCAAGCCGAGCCGGTTGCGCGGCGTGCCCTTGGGCAGGCTACCCATGACGCTGAGGACGTCCGGCTGCAGTGCGTCGCCGATGGGCAGATTGTACTCGCCGCGCTGGAGCAGCTTGGTTTCACGGGGCTTGCCGAGTTCCTTCGCCACGAGCGTGGTGGTGAAGGCTTTCTCCGCGTCCCCAATGCGCTTGGCCAAGCGCTTGGCCGTTTCGTGAATCGTCAGCCCGGCTGTTTTCCACAGCCCGTTTTCATCGACGACCATGGCCAAGCGCGCGCCTTTGTCGGCCTTGTCCCACTTCTGCTTGGCTTCGGATTGGATCTCCTGCGGATTTTGAAACGTTAAGGCCGCCTCGGCCAGCAACTGGTCGCGTTCGGCTTGCAATCGCTGCCAGTCGTTCCACGAAACCTGATCCCGCGGCACCTTGATGACCGGGGCGTACTCGTATTTGTTCCCGTCGAGCGGCCCCTCGGCGGTGCTGTTGAAAAAGGCCATCAGCTCGTAGTACTCGGTCTGCGTGATCGGATCATATTTATGCGTGTGGCAACGCGAACAAATCATGGTCATGCCGAGGAACACCGTGCCGAGCGTCTCGGTGCGGTCGAAGTTGTTCTTCGCCTGAAACTCGGCCGGGATCACCCCGCCCTCCGCGGTGGAGGGGTTCATCCGCACGTAACCGGTGGCGATGAGTTGGTCGGTCGTCGGCTTGGGCTGGAGATCGCCCGCGAGCTGCCACTCAATGAACCGGTCGAGCGGCATGTTGTTGTTCAACGCGCGCACCACCCAGTCGCGGTACGGGTAAATGCCCCGCTTGTTGTCGAGGTGCAGGCCGTGCGTGTCGCCGTAGCGGACGGCATCGAGCCAGTACCGCGCCTGGTGCTCGCCATAGCGCGGGTCGGCCAGCAACTGCTCGACGAACCGCTCGTAGGCATTGGTGCCATCGTCGCTCAAATAAGTCTCAAGCAACTCCGGCTCGGGCGGCAAACCGGTCAGCACCAGCGCCAGCCGACGCGCGAGGGTGGATGTGTCGGCAGTCGATGCAAAACCGGCTCCTTCCGGAAATTGATTTTCGATGAAGGCATCGATCGGATGCCCCTTGCTGGGCGGAGCCGGCTTCCTCGGAGGCACAAACGCCCAATGCTTGGCATAGTTGCCACCCTCCCTGACCCAGCGTTCGATCAGTTTGCGTTCGTCTGCGGTAAGCTGCTTTTCGGCATCCTCCGGCGGCATGGGATCGTCGGCATCATGGATGCGGGCGATGATTTCGCTCTTGGCCAAGGCGGCCGGATCGATGGCTTTGTAGCCGCCCAAGTCGCGCGTTGCCCCCTCAAACGAGTCAAGCCGGACAAGATCCTTTTTCTTCGTGTCCGGCCCGTGGCAGACGAAACATTTGTTCGACAGTACGGGCAGGATTTCCCGCGCAAAATCAACGGGCTTCTCCGCCGCGGAAACGGCCGAGTGCGCAAGAGCCAGTGCGAACGCCGAGGCGATCAAGGTTTGAGTGCGGTCCACGCGGCATAATTAGCCTCGAATGCCTTTTTTTACAAGAGCGGCCGGAGTTTGAGATTACTTCAACCCGGATATTTCGGCCTTGGCCAAATAGATGGAGGTCTTTCCCGAGTGACTGCTGTAATAGCTGATCCAGAGCAGCCCGTTATGCCAATGCAAGCCTGCGTAACTGGAATCGCCGCCGCTCGGTAACTTGGCCGCCGGGGTGTATTTGGCGGTTTGAATGTTGATCCAGCCCAGTTCGGTCCACTGCGAACCCCAGTTACGATGGTTCTCGTCCGCATAGCGGCGGACACAGGCGACAACGCGTCCGTCCGGCAACTGAATCATCGATGGGCCGCCTAGCGTGATGTTGAGCCGGCACCACTCCCAGTCGGTGTAGGGTGGTTCCGCTTGGCCAAGCAGGGCGTAGCCGCCGGTTTTCGATGGCGCATTGTCGCGGCGCAGAAGCATATGGGCGCGGCCCTCGGCATCGAAGAACATCGCGTGTTCGTTGCTGCGATCGCCCGGCGGCCGGAGGTGATCAACATGAAGCGTGTACTGATTGCCGTCGGTTGTGCGATAAAAACGGGTCGCATCGCGGTTTCCCCACTGGTAGCCCAGCGCGTAGCCGGTGGCGCCTCGCCATGTCGTTTGCCAGAGCCAATAGCCCTTGTCAGCAATCTGCGTGCCCACCGACCAGTCGGTTCCATTTTTGGAACGATACGTCACGGAGGTGTTGTTGCGGATGTTGGCACTGTCGTCGTCCACACGGTATTCACAGGAGTTCAGCAGCAACTCGCCGGTTGGTGTGATGGACAGCTTGGCGTCGCGCAGATCGACGCCCTTGGTCTGGAGCAGTGCCACTGATTTCCATGCTGTGCCATTGTTGGAGGCAATCACGCGAATCTTCCCGTAATCGCCACCACCCGCATGGCCGTGACCCTCCCGAAAGGCGCAATACCAACTGCCATTGAACCGTTCAAGGTCGGTAAATGCGTTGTGTGGGGCCGCATCCCAGATTTTCTGAACTTCGACAATCTTGATGTCGCGATGCTCATCAGCGCCAAGGCGTCCGCCGAGGAGGAGAATCAGTGCGACGATGCAGTGAGGAAGGTTGTTTTTCACAAAAGTGATCTTTGTCGCCGGGAACTGTTGCAGCGATGGTTCATCCGCGCAAGTTCACTTGCCGTCCAGTTTCAGGGGGTTAGGTCGCGTTGTCTCGAAACGAAGACAGTCGGCTCGTCTATGGTGACGCCCGTTTTTTTCGGGAACCAATCGGCGGTCATCCCGGTGTACGCCAGGGCATTTGTGTTGGCGGGCGTTGGGCCGGGTGTGTCCAGTACGAATGCCGCCTTCATTGACCCTGTGTAGGCCTGTTGGTAGTTCATCGGATTTTTCGCAACGATAAATTTGCAGGCCGTGATGTCCAGTCGGAGCAGGTCAAATTGTTCCGTCATCCAGTCGTATGTGGCGTTGCTGCTGATGACGATTTGAATCGGGCCAACCTCAACCACGGCGGTCGGACCCATACAACCGGAGCGGCCATCCCAGATGCCACCGCAATAGGTGAACGCCCCATCGCTGAGCCGCGTGACGATGCCGTCCACGGTAACCGGGTCGCCCCAATTGGGGTCAAGCCGGTGGCCAAGCCGCAGTTGAATCGTCTGTCCCACGCCCACAGCGTGCGCCCGCCGTGCCCCCGCAGGATCGACCACGGGAACAATCGCCGATTGGTCGGGGGCTTCCGCGAGCAGCGCCTTGAGCGTGTGTACGCTGTCACCGGTGGCGCCGCCACCGCAGCAGTCGGCCGTCTCGATCAGCAGCACTGGCCCGCCTTCGATTTGCAATCCTCGCTGAACCGCTTCGCTTGGCTTGAGCGTCTCCGGTTGTAGCTCGTGGCGATTTTCCCAGTACCGCCAGGCCAAGCGCTTGGCCGCGTCGACGGCATCCGTCTTGCATTCGTTGGCAACCACCAAAACGCCGCCACCCATGTCCGGCAGGTTCAAATAAGGATGCACCAAAATGGGGTTAATCGAATAAAGCGTCCCGCTATCCTCGAGTCGCTTGGCTTCGTGCATGACATCGGCGAAAGGCCCCGGTTGCTGCGTCCGGCCGTGAATGGCGCTGACGATGATCGGCACTTTCGCCATGGCCATAACCGGCTTCAGTCGGCCGGCCAAAATATCAACCATCGCTTGGGCGCCGCGTTCGCCAGTCTTGAAGGCGTCGACGTGCGGATACGTTTCCCACGCCAGCAAAACATCAGTGTGGGCAAGGAGTTCCGGCGTGATGTGCGCGTGCAGGTCGAGTGTGCTGACGATCGGCACCTCATCACCCACCCGCTTGCGAATCGCACGCGTCAAGTCACCCTCCATGTCGGGCGCGTTGATCGCTGCCCCTGCGCCGTGCAGGCAAAGCAGAATGCCGTCGAGTTGCACCGCGTTGTTGAGCAATTCCAGCAGTACATTTTTTAGCGCATCGTAAACCTCCTCCCGGACAACTCCACTGGGGCAGGCGCTGGCGTACAACAACGGAACCGGCTCGCAGTCATTCGCTCGCAGTACGGACATCATGCCGCCGAGCACGCCGGTGTTCCTGGCAAGCAGTTCGCCGCCGCAAAGCCGCTCCGATCGTTCGAAAGCCGCACGATCCGCGAGTTGCGATGTAAAGTGGTTGCACTCGATGAATATGCCGCCAACGCCAATCCGAGCTGCCATCAGTCCCGCGATGGTTTCCGTGGGTCAGTCGCGCCAGTAGGTGGACTCGGGGCCAACCGAGTAGCGGACGTTCATCTGCGGCGTCTTGATCGGCACCTGCCCCCTGTGCAGCGACTCGACGCCGGCGAGCGTCATGCCGGAGGTCAACAGCGTGCGCTCGGCTGGATAAGGCACCTTGCCGGTGATCACCGAATCCTCGATGTGGCGGCAAAGTGGATGGAAAAAGTCCGCCGTCGTTGAGCCGTGTCCCGGCATCGGGAGGTACATTTGCGTGGAGACGATCTCGCCGGTGTCGGCGCGAAGGCCGGCGTAGTTGAAATCTTGAATCTGCGTCAGGATCATCGTCGTGCGGAAGCCATCCCGGTGCTCGATGAAATAAGCCAGTGAGTTAGGGAAGGTCTTGCGCGCCCACTCGAACGTGACCTTGCCGGTGTAGTAGCCGCCCTCGACCGGCAGGTTGTGGCTGCGCGTGTAGGCCGAGACGACGAGTCGCCGCGTGTCCGCGTGCTCCGGCTTGGCCAAGCGTTCCCACATTTTTGCACCACGCAACGCATGCACCTGCCGGATACCGACCTCGCCGCCCCGCCGCCGCTCGGACATGCACTGCGCCGTCTCCAGTGCGTGAATGTCATAACTGTCCACCCCGCCGTAAGCCACACAAACACTCTCTTTCAACGGCACATTGTGCGGCATGTCGATCGACGGCATGCGTCGGGTCACCGGCAGCGAGGACCCGGCAAAAAACGGGAACTTTAAGCGGTGCGCATCATCGACCATCTCCTTGCAGCGCGCCCAAGTTGTCGACAGATGCTTGTCGTTGAAGACCGGCACCCCGCGGCCGCTCTTCTCGAACACCTTCACGCAGCGCTTGAACCACTCGTAGCGTGGATACAGTTTCTGGCCCTTTTCGTTGTTCGGATAGTTCCCGTGCTCGGCGATGATGACCACGCCATCGACCGCGAGTTTTACGGTGCCCAGCGTCAGCGCCTCCTCGATGCTCGGGTAAAGTTTCAGCCCGTAACGCTTCACGCGGCTGCGGCCAAGGTCGCTGCTTTCGGGGAATTGGTCGATGTAAACCGAGGCGATGTCCACGCGTGGCTCCTGCCATTTACCCCGCCAGCCGTAGCCCAGCGCCAGCCGGTCGAGAAAATGCTGCGCGTGCGAGTGCGTGCGCACCTCGGTGCCGAGGAAGGCGATTCGTTTCCGCTTGGCTCCACCTTGGCCAAGCGCAACTCCCGGAACCGCCACCGCGGCTCCCGCCAGCAGTCCGCAGCTCCCCAGAAATGAACGTCGAGTCGTCTTCATGTTGGTAGTGGCTTGAAGTCACGCAAACCTATCCAACCGGCCCGACATTGGGAAGGCGCATCTTCCCAACCGACCCGCTTGGCCAAGCGGTGCTTCGGTTTGTTGCTGGATAAATGTAGACAGTTTGAAGCATTTTAATCATCTCTGCTGCCAATATAAAGCCAAGTGACTGGCTCATGCGGTGTGCAGGCGAAATCGCCAGAACGTGAAAAAAGGCTTATTTTCAGCGGAAAAATGGGTTTTTTCCGATCTCCGGACGCGGCGGCTTCGAGTGGATGGCATACTGGGTGCTAAAGGCCGTGGCAGGTTCCTGACAGGGGTGATTTGTTCCTCCGGGACAGAATTGAATAATCCACAGGGTCGTGCGGGATTCCCGTTTGGCTTGGGTTTTGAATAATGAAAATACGAAATAAAAAAATGACACGGGCTGCCGTTGCGATGGCAGCCGTTGCATCGGTCACCGCCCAGGCGGAGATCGAGTTGGCAGAAGGCCTTTCTCTGCAGGGCTTTCTGGATGTATCGGCTTCAAGTTCCGATGTGGATGGCAAAGACACCAAGAGCACGGCCGAGTTAAGCGAGTTCGAGATAGATCTCCTTTATGGTGATGACTCTATCAACGCACAGGTTGACCTGAACTACAGATCAGCCGGTCGGGACTACGGGCCGGGGGACGGCGGAGTGGACCTCGAGCAGGCGTTCGTCGGCTTTGCGGTGTCGGACCAGTTCAGCCTCAAGGCGGGCAAATTCCTCAGCAGCATCGGCTACGAATCGTACGATGTGAACACCTTGAACCAATTCTCGCATGCAGCGAGTACGGCAGGAATTTATCCGGGCTTTCACACCGGATTGGCGGGCGTGTACAGCGGCGACACGTTTGGCGTGTACGGCTCCGTGGTGGACGGCACCTGGAGTGCTGACGGTGATACGGACGACCTCGGCTACGAGGTGCAGGTGTTCACCTCACCGGCGGAGGGATTGACCATCAAGCTGGGCTACGCAACGGAAAGCGGCGCTGTCTACGACAAGTCGATGGTCAACCTGTGGGCCGGTTACTCGGTGGATTCACTCACCGTGGCGGCGGAATACAGCTCGCTCGAGGATTATGGGGCGGCCGGCGCCGATGGCGATGCCTACATGCTGATGGGCAACTACGCCTTCACCGAAACGTTCAACACCACTCTGCGGTACGCCCATGTGGATGCCGACTGGGCCGAGATCGATGAGTTCACCATCAGCCCCCGCTTCGTGATTTCCGACAGTGTGTCCGTCATCACCGAGTATCGCCATCGCGACTACGATGTTGGCGGCGCCGATGAGGATCTGCTGGCAGCACGGGTGCTGTATTCGTTCTAATCGTAAACCCTTTAAACAGAAAAGATGTTGAAAAATTACATAAAAACGATAGGTGTGTTGGCTCTTGTCGGCGTGTTTGGCTTGGCCAAGCCGCTTGGCCAGGCGGCCGACACGGTGAAGATCGGCGTCCTGCATTCGCTCAGCGGTACGATGGCCATCTCGGAAACATCCCTGAAGGATGTCGTTCTGATGGCAGCCGAGGAGATCAACAAGAAAGGCGGCGTGCTCGGCAAAAAAATCGAGCCGGTCGTGGTGGATCCCGCCTCGGATTGGCCGCTCTTTGCGGAAAAGGCCAAGGAGCTGATCAACCAGCACAAGGTCGCGGTGACGTTTGGTTGCTGGACTTCGGTGAGTCGCAAGTCGTGCCTGCCGGTGTTCGAGGAGTACAACCAGTTGCTGTTTTACCCGGTCCAGTACGAGGGCGAGGAGCAGTCGCTGAACGTGTTCTACACGGCGGCGTCCCCGAATCAGCAACTCATCCCGGCTGCGGAATACATGATGGGCGAGTTGGGCATGAAGAAGTTCTACCTGCTTGGCACCGACTACGTCTTCCCGCGTACGGCAAACAAGGTGCTCAAGGCGTTCCTGCTGACCAAGGGCGTGCCAGAGGCGAATATCATCGAGGAGTACACGCCGTTCCATCATCAGGACTACCAGACGATCGTCGGCAAGATCAAGAAATTCGCCGCCGGCGGGAATGCCTGCGTACTCTCCACGATCAACGGCGACAGCAACGTGCCGTTCTACAAGGAGTTCGCCAACCAGGGTTTGTCGTCTGACGACTGCCCGATCATGGCCTTCTCCGTTGCGGAGGACGAGTTGCGCGCGATGGATGTCCCGCCGCTGGTCGGGCATCTGGCTGCCTGGAATTATTTCCAGAGCGTGAGATCCTCGGACAACCGCAAGTTTGTCCGTGCCTTCAAGAGCTACTGCAAAAAGAACAAACTGCCGGGTGGTTCGAAGCGTGTCACCGACGACCCGATCGAGGCGGCCTACTTCGGCGTGTATGTTTGGAAGGCGGCTGTTGAGAAGGCCGGCACGTTCGACGTGGACAAGGTTCGTCAGGCGGTTTACGGACTGGAGTTCGACGCTCCGGGTGGCAAGAAGCGCATGCACGACTCCAACCAGCACACCCTCAAGCCGGTGTATGTTGGCGAGATTCTCAAGAACGGCCAGTTCAAGATCGTGTGGGAGAGCGACGGCCTCGTGTCGCCGGACTCCTACAGCCGGTATTTGCACCCGGACGGCGACTACCCGAAACCGACCGGCGGACCGAAAAAGAAAGGATAATCCACCGTTTTAGCGGTTCGCGGGCGGGCTTGGATATAGGTCTTTGCTCTATAGGTCGATGATTCGGCCCGCCTGCTGAACCGTCTTGGTCGGCTTGTGTTCAAGTAGTTCCTCCTGAGACAGAATGAGACATAGCTTGGCCTTTTTCATGGCCGTCGCGACCGGTTGGATGCTCAGCCAGCCTGTTGCGGCGGCCGATTCTTCTGCCGACACCGCCAACGACACGGCGCTGCTGGAGCAGATGGCCAAGCTCGCCAGTGACGATGCCGCCTTGCGCAAGCAGGTGCTGTTCGACCTGGCCAAGAGTGGCGACTCTCGCCTCGAGGCCTTCCTTGAGAATTACCGCAGCGGCAGCGTCTACCTCTGGAATGGGCAGATTGTCGTCTGCACGGAGACGGAGGAGGACGAAGACTTTAACGAACTGGCGCCGTTGACCCACCCGCTGACCGGCGAGCCGGTGTTGGGCGAAGACGGCAACCAAGCCAAGCCGGACATTCTGGACTTGGAGGACATGAGTCCGGACAGGGCCGGGCGATTGGCCGCCCGCAGCGCTCTCTTCCTTTTAAAACTGTCATCACCGGATCGGGAGTCGCGACTGGTTGCCGTGAAGAAAAGCGGCACGCCACCGTACAACGCCGAGTCGATCCCATTCCTCACCGACATGGCGGAGAACGACCCGGATGAAAAAATACAATTTACCGCCAGGGAGAGTTTGCTGCTCATCCGCCTGGGCACGGACGTCCCGCTTGGCCAAGCGCAGGAGCGCTGGGCCGCCGCCGGGCAGCTCGCCGGGATGAAGAGCCTGCGTGCGCTGCCGGTTCTCGAAGAGTTGCTGCGAGACGGGGGATTTTCAAAACACGGCCAGGCGGCCCGTGAGCAGTGCGAGAATGCCGTCGCATCGATCAACAGCCATCAGTCGTTTGTGAACTGGGTGGGCTATGTGTTTCAGGGACTCTCGCTTGGCTCGATCCTCATTATCATGGCGCTTGGCCTCGCGATCACCTTCGGCCTGATGGGCGTCATCAACATGGCGCACGGCGAACTGATGATGGTTGGCGCGTTCACCACCTACGTCATCCAGCAACTATTTGTGAACCATCTGCCGGAGGGGCTGTTCAACTGGTATTACGTTGTGGCGCTTCCATCTGCGTTTCTGGCGGCGGCGTTTGTCGGCTGGCTGATCGAACTCGCGGTCGTGCGGCACCTGTACCGTCGGCCACTCGAGTCGCTGCTGGCGACGTGGGGCGTGAGCATCCTGCTGATCCAGAGCGCCCGGCTCATCTTTGGCGACAACATCGGCGTGAACAGCCCAACCTGGCTGGTCGGCAGCGCCGAGGTCATGCAGGATGTCAACCTGCCTTACAACCGGCTCTTCATCATCACCCTGTGCGCCTTGTGCGTGGCGATGATTTACACGCTGATCAACCGGACCAAACTTGGCCTGCGAATGCGCGCCACGATGCAGAATCGCGACATGGCTGACAGCCTCGGCGTCAACACCCGGCGCATCGATAGCTACACGTTTGCGTTTGGCTCCGGGCTGGCCGGGCTGGCCGGCTATGCGTTGACACTGATCGGCGGCGTGACACCGGACATGGGACAAAACTACATCGTCGAGTCGTTCCTCGTGGTGGTGACCGGTGGCGTGGGCGAGTTGCTCGGCGTGATCTGTTCCGGGCTGGGCCTCGGCGTGGCGACCAAGGTGATCGAGCCGATGCAGTTCGGCGATTTCACCGTCGAGGCGATTTGGGCCAAGGTTTTTGTGCTGGCCTGCGTGGTGGCGTTCATACAATTCAAGCCGGCCGGTCTGTTCCCGCCGAAGGGAAGGCTGGCTGATGTTTAGGGACAAGCCGAACCACGTGCGTTGTGTCTGGGCGCTGTTCCTGTTCGGGCTGATCGGCATCCCGGCGCTGTATTTCTCCGGCACAATCTCGATCGACACGGTCAACATGCTCGGCCGCTATCTGGCGTTTGCCATTGCGGCGATCGGATTGGATTTGATCTGGGGCTACTGTGGTGTTTTGAGCCTGTGTCAGGCGCTTTTTTTTGCGCTGGGCGGCTACGCGATGGGGATGTATCTGGCGCACCACGGCGGGCCGGAGGGCATCGTTGACAAGGATGGCTGGAAACTCCCCGCCTGCCTATTCGTCGTGTATCCGTACGAGGTTGGTGAGGCACCAGGAGACGCAATGGTGCCTTGGTTTTGGAAACCGTTTTTCAGCCTGCCGCTGACGGTGTTGCTGGGTATGGCGTTGCCCGGTGTGGTGGCGGCGGTGATCGGGTACTTTGGTTTTCGAAGTCGCGTGCGAGGCGTCTACTTTGCAATTTTGACGCAGGCGATCACGGTTGCCGGTTGGCTGGTGTTTTGCATGAACAACATGAAGTTGTGCGGCACCAACGGGTTGACTCGCTTCAATACGATCGCAGGATTTGAGTTATCCAGTCACGGCGTCAAGTTTGGCCTCTATCTGCTGACCTTGGTTTGCTTGATCGGCGTGTTTTGCTTTTGCCGTTTCTTGGTCAGCACCCGGCTTGGCCGGGTGCTGGTGGCGGTGCGCGACGACGAGACGAACCTCCGTTTCTTTGGCTACAAGCCGTACATGTTCAAGATGTTCGTTTTCGCCTTGGCCGCAGCATTGGGTGGCTTGGGCGGGATGCTGTACACGCCGCAGATGGGCATCATCACGCCGGAATACATGACGGCCAAGTGGTCGATCCTGTTTGTGATCTGGGTGGCGGTCGGCGGCCGGGGCACGTTGTCGGGCGCAGTGCTTGGGGCGCTTGGCGTAAACTTGGTTTATAATTTTCTGACTACTAGCTGGCCGGAGGCCTGGCCGTTTGTGCAGGGTTTGCTGTTCGTCGGCGTGGTGCTGCTGTTTCCAAAAGGCATCGCCGGCCTGCTGGACTTGATCCGTTTCAAGCGCTTGGCCAAGCGCAACGTTGAGGCATGAACACGACCGAACTCATTGCCGAATACCGGGAATTTAGTCCGCGGATCAACCGGATCGGAGCGCGCGATTTTCTCCTGTTCGTCGAGGATTTGACGGCGGTATTTGATGGATTCAAAGCGGTAGACATCGGGGCTTGGGGCGTTAAGCGCAACGAGTTGCGCGTGGTCATCGGGCCGAACGGCGCCGGCAAAACCACGCTGTGCGACTTGGTCAGCGGCAAGACCCGGCCGACCACGGGCACGGTATTTTTCGAGGGCGACGACATCACAAACGAGTTGGAAGCGGACATCGCCCTGCGCGGTATCGGCCGCAAATTTCAGACACCCCGTGTGTACGACAGTCTGACCACATTCGAGAACATGGAACTCGCCCTGCCGGGCAGCCGAAAGGTGCGCCGGTTTTTCGGGCGTTCCGCCAGCAGCGCGGAGAACGAGAAAATTGTGCAGATTCTCGAGCGGGTGCGTTTGAAGGACGACCGGCACACGGAGGCCAAGCACCTCAGCCATGGCCAGCGCCAATGGCTTGCGATCAGCATGCTGATCCTCTCCAGCCCCAAGCTACTGCTGGTTGATGAACCGGCGGCCGGGTTGACCGATCTCGAGACGGAGTTGACCGCCGAATTGCTGCTCGAGTTGAAGGATGAGCACACCGTCATCGTGATCGAGCACGACATGGATTTTGTCCGTCAACTCGACAGCAAGGTCACCGTGCTGAACGAGGGCCGCATCCTCGCCGAGGGCGACATCAACGAACTCACCGCGAACGAGGAGGTCATTGAGGCCTACCTCGGGAGATGACATGTTAAGCTGCAGCAATATCCATTTCGCCTATGGCTCCGTTCAGGTGCTCCACGAGGTCAGCATCGAGGTGCCCAAGGCCAAGGTTGTTTGCGTGATGGGACGCAATGGCGTCGGCAAAACCACGCTCATGCGCAACATTGTCGGCCTCGAGAAAGCCTCCAAAGGAAGCGTCACCCTCGACGGCCGGAACATCAGCAAGCAACCGGCGAGAATGCGTGCCCAATCCGGCCTCGCACTGGTGCCACAGGGGCGGATGATTTTCCCGCGGCTGTCGGTCAGGGAAAACCTGGAGGTCGGGCTGTCTGCCCGCACCGATGGGTGCCGCACGATTCCGGAGGAGATTTATGAGTTGTTCCCCGTGCTCCATGAAATGGGCGCCCGGCAGGGAGGCAACCTTTCCGGTGGGCAACAGCAGCAATTGGCCATCGGTCGCGCGCTGGTGGGCGATCCGCGTGTGCTGTTGCTCGACGAGCCGACCGAGGGCATTCAGCCCAACATCATCCAGGCGATCGGTCAAGTGCTGCGGCGACTTGTCAAGGAGAAGGAGATGACCGTCGTGCTGGTCGAGCAGTACGTCGATTTCATCAAGGAGTTTGGCGATCATTTTTACATCATGAATCGTGGCCGCGTCGTGGCCAACGGCGACACCCCGCAGCTCAGCGAGTCCATCGTGCGCCAGCACCTCAGCGTTTGATTGAACGCAGCGGTTTTGGCTCGCACGCCTATTGAACCAACCATAGACTCTCCGACCGCTTGCCATGCATCTGACACCGCGCGAACAGGAAAAACTGATGGTTGTCGTGGCCGCCGATTTGGCCCGGCGTCGGCAGGCCCGGGGGGTGAAACTCAATCACCCCGAGGCGATCGCCGTCATCACCTACGAGATTTTCGAGGGCGCGCGCGATGGCCGGTCGGTGTCCGAGTTGATGAGTCACGGCGCGACCATCCTCAAGCGGGACGACGTGATGGAGGGCGTCGCCGATATGATTCACGAGGTGCAGGTCGAGGCCACCTTCCCCGACGGCACCAAACTGGTCACCGTTCACAATCCCATCCGATGATCCCCGGCGAAATAAAGGTGGCAGAGGCAAGGCCGCTCGCGGCGAACGAAAATCTTGAGACCCGGACGTTGCCGGTCTCCAACACCGGCGACCGGCCGATCCAAGTCGGCAGCCACTTTCATTTTTACGAGGTCAACTCCGCGCTGGAGTTCGACCGTGGCCAAGCGCTTGGCTTCCGGCTGAACATCGCGGCCGGCACGGCAGTTCGCTTTGAGCCCGGAATGGCGCGCGAAGTCGAGCTCGTCGCTCTCGCCGGCAGCCGCGAAGTCCACGGCCTCAACGCCAAGGTCAACGGCCCGCTACCGGCATAACCAAGAACGATTCCCATGCCCCTCACCCTTACACGACAGCAGTACGCGGAAATATACGGGCCGACCGTGGGTGACCAAGTGCGCCTCGGCGACACCGACCTGTTCATCGAGGTCGAGCGCGACCTCATCGCCGAGGGCGGCGGCTATGGCAACGAGGTCAAGTTCGGCGGCGGCAAGGTGATTCGCGACGGCATGGGCCAATCGCCCTTGGCCAAGGACGCCGAGTCGCTCGACGTGGTCATCACCAACGCATTGATCCTCGATGCCAAGCTGGGCGTCGTGAAGGCCGATATCGGCATCAAGGCCGGCCGCATCGTCGGCATTGGCCACGCGGGAAACCCCGGTATTCAGGACGGGCTTGGCTCGGTGTTCGCCGACCCCGAAACCGGCCAGCGCAACCCAATGACCATCGGTGCGGCGACCGAGGCAATCGCCGGCGAGGGCGCAATTCTCACGGCGGGCGGTTACGACTGCCACATTCATTTCATCTGCGCACAGCAGATCGACGAGGCGTTGGCCAGCGGCATCACGACGATGACCGGCGGCGGCACCGGTCCGGCCACCGGCACCAACGCCACCACCTGCACGCCCGGCATCTGGAACATCCACCGCATGCTCGAGGCTTCCGACGAATACCCCATGAACCTCGGATTCCTCGGCAAGGGCAACTGCTCGACCGCCGAGCCGCTGCGCGAACAGGTGCTCGCCGGCGCGATCGGCCTCAAGCTGCACGAGGACTGGGGCACGACTCCGGCGGCGATCGATTGCTGCCTCGGCGTCGCCGACGAACTCGACGTGCAGGTCGCCATCCACACCGACACCCTCAACGAATCCGGTTTTGTCGAGGACTCCATCGCGGCGTTCAAGGGGCGCACGATTCACACCTTCCACTCCGAGGGCGCGGGCGGTGGGCATGCACCGGACATCATCCGTGTCTGCGGCGAGGCCAACGTCCTGCCGTCCTCGACCAACCCAACGCGGCCATTTACCGTCAACACGATCGAGGAGCATCTCGACATGTTGATGGTCTGTCATCACCTCGACTCGAAGATTCCCGAGGACGTCGCGTTCGCCGAGTCGCGCATCCGGCCGGAGACGATCGCGGCCGAGGATATCCTGCACGACATCGGCGCGTTCTCGATCATGTCGAGCGACAGCCAGGCGATGGGCCGCGTCGGCGAAGTTGTCATACGCACGTGGCAGACGGCGCACAAAATGAAACAGCAATTCGGCAAGCTTGACTCCCCCGACCACCCGGCCGCTGACAATTTCCGCGCGCTGCGCTACATTGCCAAATACACCATCAATCCGGCCGTCGCGCATGGGATGTCCCACATGATCGGCTCGGTCGAGGTCGGCAAGCTGGCCGACTTGGTTTTGTGGAAACCGGCGTTTTTCGGTGTAAAACCGGAGTTAATCCTCAAAGGTGGCATGATTGCCTGCGCCAACATGGGCGACCCGAATGCCTCCATCCCGACGCCGCAGCCGACGTTTTACCGACCGCAATTCGCCGCTCACGGCCGGGCCAAGTTCGAGACCTGCGTGACCTTCGTCAGCCAAGCGGCGATTGACGCCGGCTTGGCCGATCAGGTGCGCTTGGCCAAGCGTGTTGAGCCGGTTCGCAACACGCGCAACATCGGCAAGGCCGACATGGTGCTCAACGACAAGTTGCCGAAAATCGAGGTCGATCCCGAGACGTACACCGTCAAGGCCGATGGCGAAGTGTTGACCTGCGAACCGGCAACAGAGCTGCCGTTGGCCCAGCGCTATTTCCTTTTCTGAAATGCAACTCGTCAGGCAATCCATCGAGGCAAGCGAAGCCGAATTACCTGAAGTCGAGTTGGTCGCTGACCGGTTCAAGTTGCAGAAGCGTCGCTGGCGCGGCGCGGCGGAGGACGGTGCCGACTTCGGTTTTGAGTTGGCCGAGCCGCTTGGCCACGGCGCGGTTTTTTATGAGTCCGCGACGCATCGTTATCGCATCCGGCAGACGCCCGAGCCGGTGCTCGCAATCCGCTTGGCCGGCGACGCCATCGAAGCGGCCGAGACCGGATGGCAGATCGGCAACCTCCATATGCCGGTGCAAGTCGCCGCGGACGAAATTCGCGTTGGGGATGATCCGGCGGTGTGCCAACTGTTCACCAGCATGGGCATCGCGTTTGAAATTAAGGACGAGATTTTTCAGCCGATGAAAGGCTCGATCGGTGCCGGACACAGTCACGACCACTCGCACGATCACGGCATTGAACACAGCCACGACCACACTCACGGCTGACCGGGGCGACCGATGAACACGTGGCTGCCACAACTGCTGCAACGCTCCGACTCGATGTTCCCGACTGGCGCCTACGCCCACTCGTACGGCATGGAGGGTGCGGTACAGGACGGGCTGATCGACAGCGAGGGCGACTTCCGAGAGTTCCTCCACGACATGGTCATCCCCGGCCTTGAGAAGCTGGAGCTGCCCACGGCGGCGGCGGCGTTTGCGGCGGCGCAGGACGCCGACTTGGCCAAGCTCTGCGAACTCGATCAGCTGTACGGCGCGATGAAGCCGTCGCGCGAACTTCGCGAAGCCACCGCCCGCACCGGCCGCCAGCGGCTGGCGCTGAATCTCGAGTTGACCCGCGAGCCGTTTTGGCGAGACATCGAGCAGGCCCGCTTGGCCAAGCGCCTGGAGGCGTATGAGCCAATCGTCCTCGGCACGCAGGGCGCGCTGGGCCAAATGCCGCTCGACGACACGCTGGGCCTCGCATTTTATCACGGGCTCACGCCGTTCGTGAACGCCGCGCTCAAGCTCGTCCGGATGGGCCAGCTCGCCTGCCAAAAAATTCTCTCTGGTGCTTTGGCGCAAACGGCCGAGGTGGTCGAGAATGCGAAACAGATTTCGACGGATGACATGGGCTGGCTCTGCCCCGCGCTCGACATCAGCAGCGCCCGGCACGAGACCGCTTTCAGCCGACTTTTTATCTCATGAGCAGCAACAAACGATTTGACCGGCCGGTGCGGATCGGCCTCGGCGGGCCGGTTGGCTCCGGCAAGACCATGCTCGCCCTGCGGCTGTGCGAGGCGCTCCGCGACGACTACAGCATGGCCGTCATCACCAACGACATTTACACGCTCGAGGACGCGCAGTTCCTCGTGAAGAACGGCGCGCTCGGCGAGGAACGCATCGTCGGCGTCGAGACCGGCGGCTGTCCGCACACCGCGATCCGCGACGACACGACGATGAACAATCAGGCCATCGCGCAAATGGAGGAACGCCACGGCGACCTCGAGCTGATCCTTGTCGAGAGCGGCGGCGACAACCTGTCGGCGACCTTTTCGCCGGAGCTGGTCGACTCGTTCATCTACATCATCGACGTTTCGGAGGGCGACAAGATCCCGCGCAAAGGCGGCCCGGCGATCCGGTTCAGCGACCTGATGATCGTCAACAAGACCGACCTCGCCCCGTACGTCGGCGCCGATCTGGGCGTGATGGAGCGTGACTCGAAAACCATGCGCGGCGATCGGCCAACGCTGTTCTGCGATCTTAAGTCGCACAAGGGACTCGACGACGTGGTGGCGTGGATTCAGCGCGAATGCCTGTTCGAGGCGACGTGATGCCCACGCTCGCCGGCCATCTTGACCTCACCTGCGCCCGTGACACGACCGGCCGCAGCTACCTCCGCGAGCAGTCTTTCTCCGCGCCGTTTCACATCAGTAAACCGTATTGGGACGGCGACGCGTTGCTCCTGCAACTCGCCAGCCCGACGCCCGGGCTGTTCGGCGGCGACCGGCTCACCAGCTGCGTCAACCTCGACGAGGGCGCGAGCCTGCGCATCATCACGCCAAGCGCCGGGCGAGCCCATACGATGAACGGCGACGGTGCGGAGCTGCGGCAGCGCTTCCGCTTGGCCAAGGGCGCTCGGCTCGAGTTTTGCCCCGCGCCATTCATCCCGCAGCGACTCAGCCGCTACAAGCAGTCCGCCGACATCAGCATCGATGAGGGAGGCGAACTGCTCCTGCTCGAGACGATCGCACCCGGCCGTGTCGCACACGGCGAGTCGTTCAGTTACAGGGAGATCGACTGGGAATGCAACGTCACCTACGCCGGCCGCCTAGTCCTGCGCGAGCGATTCCTGCTCGAGCCGGACAGTCCCGCCTTCGCCGCGATGAAGCAGCCGTTTCCGCTTGGCCACTACGCCTCGGCCTGCGTCATCAGCGAGGCCGCTTGGGCGGACGACAATTGGATCGGGGAGATCAACGCCATCCAGTCGGATACCATCCGGATCGGCGCGAGCCGCTTGGTCGCCGCCGGCTGGAGCATCAAACTACTCGCCGCCGACAGCCTCGCCCTCCAGCGCGCCACTGCCCAACTCCGCCAAGCCTTGGCCAAGTTCTTCCCCGCCGCCGACCACCAAGCCCGCATCTTCGGCTTCAGCCATTGACCTTGGCCAAGTGCGGCTGCGAGATCACACCGTCCATCCCATTGCCTCCAGTTCCATCGCCAGCATCCGGGGCGACACCACCTTGACGCTGCGTACCGATTTGCCCATTAGGGAGCCGAAATGTTTTTGGTCGCCCGTGAGCAAATGCGTGGCCGTGGCCAACACGGCTGCCTGCACAATCGGCAAATCTTTTTCTGGCAGCCCGCGCACCCGGATTTCTGCCCGTGCATCGTGCACCCGAAACCTCCCCCGGAGTTTTGGCCAATGCGGGAGCCAGTCCGGCTGCTTGGCCCGCAGATTCGCCTCCGCCTCCACGATTGCGTACCGGCTGGCCACCGCCGCCTTGCGCTTGATCAGCGCCTGAACCAGCCGCCGAATGGCACTGCGCAGCTTGCTCGCAGAAAAGAGCATGTTCGCGTCGCAGAAAACCCGCAGTGGCGTCTCAGCACCCATTTACTTGCGGCCACCGGGTTTCGACTTGAGATACCGGGCCAACTCCGCCTCCCCCCCGGCGAACTCCGCCAGCCGTGCCTCGCTGTAAATCTCCACCGGCACCACTTCCGCCGGGCGCACGAGAATGCCCTCGCCGGCATCCTCCACGATCACCGTGGAGTCACCGTCCATCGCGTACTTCTCCCGCAACCGCTTCGGCAATGTCAGCGAGCCGCGCTCGTTCAACTTCACGCTCGTCATCACGCCCAAGGTACTCAAATACTGCAATACTGCAATACTGCATCTCTGTTATTTTGGGGTTTGGCCCGTTCCAATGAACAGGTGATGAAGGTCGGCGGGACACGGGTTGGCCGTTCTGGGGCCGGTTTATTTCTCCCTTGACCCGCCGAGGGTGACGCTGATGCCGTACTCCTTCTGCAGGTGGGCGTGGGCCTTGCTGGCGTTGCGGGTGCGGGGGTAAAGTTTGCAGGTGCGCTGGAACCACTTGATGGCGTCCTTCTTTTTGGCCTGTTCCTCGTAGGTGTAGCCGATGGCCAGAGTGGCGTCGGGCGCGACCTTCTCCGTGGCCAGCGCCTGGTGATACAGCGTCAGTGCCTCGGTGTATTCCTTCAGTTTTCGATGGCACTTGGCCATCTGGAAGTAGGCCTGTGGGTAGCGGTCGGATTGGCGGTAGGCCTGGATGGCCAGCTTGAGTCGGTTGGTGTGCTCGTAAATGCCGCCGATGGTCCAGTACCAAGTGCTGGCCTCCGCCGGGGCGATTGTGATCAGTTCCCGGTAAACCTCGATGGCCTTGTCGTGCTGGCCCGAGTCCGTGTAAATCCCGCCGATGGCCTTTTTCCAGTCGGCGAGCCGGTTCGGCTCAAGCTTGGCCAAGCGGTCATAGAGGCGGATCGCCTCGGCCGGCTGCCCTTCCTCGAGCCAAGTGTCGGCGATCCGGATCAGGCCATCTGTTTTGTCCTCGAATTGGGCATAAAGCTCCCGGGCCTTCGGATGCCGTTTTTTTGCACGGTGCCAGGCGGCGATGCTGCCGCGCACGCCGTCATCCATCCCGATGCGCTTGGCCAAGCGCTCGTAGGTCTTGACGACGTCGAGGTCGCGCCCGGCGCGCTCGTGCAGCCGGGCGGCGCGTCGGTGAAGCTCGCGGATTTCATCCGTCCCGTTGCCGCTTGGCTGGATGTGAAGTGTTTCGTCGAGGAGCAGGGTGATGATCCGGTCGGCAAGTTGTTCGCCGCTGCGCCGGGTTGGGTCATCGCCGCAAAGACGGCTGATTGCGCCCTTGGCGTTTTGATAAATGGCGTCCAGCACGGCACCGCCGCTGTAGGGCACCTCGAGCGCCTTGCGGGCCTTGGCGAAGTCGGCCCCGGCGAAGTGATGCTTGGCCAGGCCTTGGGCGGCGCGCTCGACGTAGGTTCGGTTTTGCTTGTTGAGCTTGGTGTTGAACACCAGATCGCTCCAGACCTGCTCGAGCCGTTGGGTGTCTTTCCGAATGTGGGCGATCTCGGCCATGTCCCATTTGGACAACACAGCAACGTGATCGCCGGGGTGAGCCGTGATCGCCTTGCCGTAGGCGGCGTCGGCCTGCTTCACTTCCCCCACCGATTTGTACGAGCGGCCGATGAGGTAGGCGGACAACTTGGCCTCGCGCGACTCGGGCCAGTAGTCGATTACGGAGCGGAAGCCATCCCGGATGGCGGTGTACACGTTGCGTTGCCGGACCTGGCAGTGGCTCCACATGAGCTGGGCGTACGGCGCACCGGGGCTGCGCTCGTAAAGGGTGATGAATTTCTCGTACTCGGCACCGGCGGCGGCGAACTCTCCCTTCGTGTAAAACGCCTCGGCCGCCTTGAGCTGGAACCGCTCCACTTCGCGCAGCTCGGCGAAGGTCCCGACCTCGATTTGCTCCAACCAAGACAGCTTGGCCGCCGTCGGCTCGACGGGCGTGCACAGCCAAATTGCGACGGCGCAAATCAGTCCGAGTTGTTTTTTGCGGTCAACCATCGGCTGTATTCCGAGTGTGCATAAAGCAGGATATTGCCGCCTAGGCGAAAGCCGGATTCCCAGACCTGCCGTGGCACCCCGGCGTGACCGTCAGCCCAGGCGTCGCCCACGTCGCCGGGGTGGTAATACACGGCCAGGCGCCCGTCGACTACCCATCCCCAAGCGGTGCGGCCGCCGTGCGGCGCCACCACCGGCAGGAACGGCACCCCGGAATGAACGGGATGATCCAGCGGTACCGGCTGCGGCTTGACCTTCGGCAGCACCTTCTCCATCAGCGAAAAAAACTGGCTGTGCCAGCCGGCACTCCCGCCGTTGTCGGCAAACAACATACCGTGCTTGTCGGTGAGGTATTCGCGGAGAATCCCGTGATCTGTTTCGCCGAGACTGATCTTGCCCTGGCCGGTCATGTACACCATCGGCGGGCTTTTGCCGGCGGGGAACCGCTTGAGCTGGCGCACGCTGCGCACCTCCGGCTTTTTGGCGGTCTTCTGGCCGGTGTTGGCCGCGTACCACAGCAGCATGTTCAGATCTGCGTTGCGGTCGAGGTCCTGCTCCCAGTCGCCGCCGGGGTAGCTGAGGCGGATGAAACGCACCTTGCCGCGCTGGGTGCCGCCCTCGAAGCCGGCGTTTTTGCCCTCGCCCTGGCCGACTTGATAGATGTGCCGGGTCAATTCCTGCAACTGAAGCTTGATCTCCTCGATCGGTGGCGGGTTGAACAGCACGGCGCTCAGAGGATTGATGACGTATTTTTTGCGGATCACTTTCTGGATTCGCACGATCTGCTGGCGCAGTTGCGGCTCGCCGCCGCCCTCGGGCATCTCGTAAATCTCGTTGCAACCGGTGAGGAAGCCGGCGAGCAACAGCAGCAGCGCGAACAGGAGCGAGTAGGCCGCGACGGTGGTGGCGGACTGGTTGAGCTTGCGGCGCTTCCTGCCGTAGTACCACGCCTCGATGTCGAGCGGGTTGGACGAACGGACGGCCGCCCGGCCAGGCGCCCCGTTCATCGCCAGTAACGGCACCGCCGTCGAGCCGCCCCGCAGGGAGGGGACACTGCGCTTGGCCAAGAGCCGCCGCGAGGTGCGTTCCACCAGCCATACCGCCCAGCCCAGCCCGGTCACAAACACCACCCCGAGGCCAAGCCGCGCGAGCGAGGCACTCAGCGCCATCCACCCAAGCCACGCCGGCACCATCACCAGCCAAAGCCAAACCGGCAGAATGACGGCGGACACCGCGGCGCGAAACGGCGCTTGGCCAAGCGGCCGGGCGGTAGCGGCCCACCGGGCAGCGACCACGACGACCGCCGTGAGCAATACCAGAAGCAGCCATTCCGGGAGGAGGTAAAGGGAGAACCGATCCAGCCAAACCACCGCCATGCCCAGCGCCCAGCCAAGGAGCGCGCGGCTGGCCAGCGGCCGGAACGCCGTCCAGTCACCGGGACCGGTTGTCGGGGCGTCCGTCAAGGCGACTCGAGTTCCTGCAACAGGTCGCCGGTGCTCTCGAACGGGTTGGGTTCGCTGGGCTGGCCCTGCTTGGTTTCGCCGATGCCCAGCTTGTCGGCGATCTTTTGCTTGTCACCGGCGGGGGGCGGGGCGTTCGTCTGCGCCGGTGCGGCGGTCGCGGGCGGCGGGGGTGGGGCATTCGTGTTTGCCGGTGCGGCCGGTTGAGGCGTGTCGGGCTGTCGCGCTGTCTCGGCGTCACTCCGCGTCGCAAACGGGATGACGGTCGCGGAAAAGAGAATGATCGCGAGGAGGCCGGCCGCGGTGAAGCCGCTCCGGACAAGGCTGCTCCGCGCCACCGCGCCGAGCATCTCGCGGGGAGACTTGCCGCGCATTTCCCGCATGAACTGGTTCAGCTCCGCCGACACGGCGGCGCTGTTGCGCTTCAGCGATTTCACGTCCCGCGTCAGGCTGGCCATCGGTGCGGGGGCCGGTGCGGGCGCTTGGCCAAGCGGGGCGGCGGGCGCGTCCGGCTTGGCCAAGCGGACGCCGGGCAGCGTGCCGGCGGTCCCGGTCGTGCCGTCTTCGAGGCGGATCGGCTGGCTCGCCGCAATGCAGTTGGCGTCGATCAACGCCTGAACTTCAGCCGGCTCGAGTGGGCCGATTTCGTTTCCGTCTTTCAGCAGGTAAACGGTCATGGGATTAGGGGGCTGAGGCCGGGTTGGAAGCCGGTTCCAGCACGTGGTGCAGCTCGCCGCCGGCCTCGCTCACGGCCTCGATGGCCGGCTCAAAAAACTCGGCGATCACGTCCTTGTGCACCTTGAACAGGACCGTGCGTCCGCCGGCGGGGAGGTCGCCCAGCAGTGACTCAAGTTCCGCGGCGAGGGTCTCGACCGGGATGGCGCGGCCGTTCAGGTAGGTGACGTTCTGCCTGTCGATCACCACGCTGGCGTTTCGGTTCGCCGGTTTCACCAGCTCCGTGCCAGTGGCCGGCTGCCAGACAAGATGGCTCTCGTCGCGCGCCCGGGCCAGCAGGACGATGAAGATCAGCAACAGGAAAGCAATGTCGCCCATGGCCATGGATGGCACGGTTGCCTCGAAGGTTTTTCGCCGGAGGATCATGCGCTAATTGAGGTGGACAGCCTGCTCCTCCTCGAGCAGCAGCGTGACGATGCCTCCGGCTTGCTCGATGATTTCGGTCATCGCGATCCAGTGCGCGTACGGCACGTCGGCCTGGCTCTTGAGCACGACCACCCGCCCGGCTTCGGTTTTCTTTTGCGCGAGCAACTGCCGGATGCGGGGCGGGAACTCCTCCAGCCGGTACGGGGTGCCGTCGATGGTGACGGTGGCCGGGGTGAGGCCAACCTCGGTGCTTTGCGAGGCCTCTGCCTTCTCGTTTTTCTCGCTGCGGGGAATCACCTGTGAGCGGCCGTCCTCCGGCTCGACCGAGGCGCACACGAGGAAAAACACAATCAGGATGAACGCGATGTCGTTCATCGCGCTGGTTGGCGTCTCGACGAGGTATTTGGGTCGGCGCAGTTTCACGGTGAGTCGGGCGGTTTGTCCTCGCGGAGGGTCAGTTGCAGGGTGACCGCCTCCATCAACTCGGCGGCGGACTCCTCCACCTCGAGCACAAAACTGTTGATCACGCTCGAGAAATAGTTGAACGCCACGTAGGCCGGGATGCCGACGATCAGGCCGAAGCAGGTTGTCAACAGCGCCACCTGGATACCGGCCGCCGCCGCCTGGATAATGTTGCCGCCGCCGGTTTTGTCCATCTCGACGATGTCGCTGAACGCGACGATCATCCCCTGCACGGTGCCAAGGAAGCCGATCATCGGCGCGACGCTGGCGACGATGGCCAGCAGGGGCAGGTGGCGCTCCAGCGCGGCGAGGATGTGCGCGCCGTAACCCTCCATGCTCTTGACGACTTTTTCCTCAAGCCGCGCCGGATCGTAATCGAGCTTGCTGAGAACCAGATATTTGCGGAGGCCGTTGGCAAGGATGGCGGCGACCGGGCCGCGCTCCCGTTCGCACCGCTCGAGCGCATCGCCAACCCGGCTCTCGGTCAGGTCGTTGAGCACCGCCTGTTTCAGGTCGCCGGCATCGACGCCCAGCATTTTCAGGCTGCGCCACCGCTCGATCATGACGGCCAAGCCGACCAGTGCCAGCAACAGGATGGGCCACATGAAGAAGCCCCCCTCGAGCAGCAGGCCAAGCGCGCCGGAATCGAAAAACTCGGCGACGGCAGACGGCCCCGGTTCCGCCTGGGCGGCATCGGCCGGCGGGGCGTTGGTGCCGCCCGCTTGGCCAAGCGCGGACTGCGCCAGAATTAAGCTCGGGTTCAACATCGGTTTCGGCTGCGGAACGTACCAAGCGCACCCCCCAAAGTGAACCAAAAGCGCCGGGGCGCTTCCGGGTCATTCGTCCTCCAGATCCGCCTCGCGCTCGAACTGGGCCAGCATCTCCGGCAGGGCCAGGCGGCCCCGGGCATACTTGGCCGCCTCCGATTCCGGGTAATCCCAGCGACAGCGGTTGTAGTAGCGAAACGCCATCGGGACGTCCTTGTCCATCCGGAAACTTTCCCCCGCCCAAAACAGCGCCTCGGCGCACAGTTTGTCGTCCGGATACCGCTTGGCAAACTCCTCGAACCGCTCTGCGGCCTCGGTGTAGGCCGCCTGCTTGTAGTGGCACTGCCCCCAGCGGAACGCCATCCGCGAGGCCAGTTCGTGCTCGGGGAACCGCTCGATGAACTTGCCGGACACGCGCGCCGCCACCGGGTAGTTTTCCTTCAGGTAATAATACTCGTTGATGCGGACCATCACTTTGGGGATCAGCGGGCTGTCCGGGTGGATCGCCGCCATTGCGACGTATTCCTCGAGTGCCTGGTCAAAGTCACCCGCCTCCTCGTGGCACTGCGCCAGCTTGTACTGGGCGTCCGGCGCGAGCGCGTGGTCCGGGAAGCGGCGGACGATCTCCCGGTACGACTGGATCGCCCCCGGCCAATCCTCCTGCTCCTGCGCGAACTGGCCCAGCAGATAGCTCACGCGTGCGGCATATTTTTCATCCGGGAAATCCTCCGCCAACTCGCGCAGCACGCGCCGGCCGTGGTCGAGGTTGGCCTGCGCCTGCTCGGGGCGCTCCAGTTTTTTCTGCGACTTGAACAACTCGAAGTAACTCTCGGCGATGTGGAATCGCGTTTGCGCTGCCAGATCCACGTCCTCGAAAAACTTGCTGAACGCCGCCAGCAACCCGTCCGTGCCAATCGCGATCGACACCTGAGCCCGCCGATCCGCCGCCTGCCGGGTGGCGTTCGACTGGTCGCGGTACACCACGTCAAGCCGGTCGCCGAAGAAACACTCGATGCTGTTGTCGCCGCTGTTTGGCCTCGGCTGGCTCCGCGCGAGCAGCGGGAACGAGCCGGTGAACACGCCGCTGTGCGTCAATGTTTCGGTGAGGGTGACGCTTTCGCTCTCGCCACTTGTGCTCGTGGCCGTCACGACAACCTGATCCTGTGACGGGGAGACATCCTGATCCCGGTCCTCAACGATCAGGAATAACCGCTCGCCCGCGTGTAGCGACTCCGCCGCCTCCGCGTACTGTGAGTCGGTGATGCGCAGCGTGGCGTCACTGACGAGCGAACCCGTTGCTCCGGCAACGACAGCCGGGCTGCCGGGCCGACTCTCATCCCGGTAGGTGGCCTTGGCCAGTTCCCCGCCCATGAGCGGCAGCACCCGCACCTCGGCCCCCGACTTTCCCCCCGTCTCCGCGCCGGGCTTGGGTGCAGCCATCACCTGGCCGATCAGGCCGCCGGGCGTCTCGGGCGTGATGGGCAGCCGATCCGGGCTCGTGTCGTCGCCGAGACTGAGCAGCATCTGGCCCACAAACCGCCCCTCGACCAGCGCTTGGCCGGCGGTGATCGGCTCGGAATACTCCTTCGGCGGCTCACCGGCGAACTTGGCCGACAGCACGCACTCCACGCGGGCAGTCCGGTTTTCGCCCACGGCGAGGTTGATCGTCACACGGCTGCCGCTGGTCTTGGCCCTGTCCGGGTCCACCACCTCGACGGTCAGCGGCATCTGCACCGAGACTGGCGAGGCGTTGGTGCTGGCAAACGGCAGGAGCAAATATTCGTGGCTTGGCTTGGCCTCCGGCTGGTCGATGTCCGGCGGAATCCAGCGGGTGCCCAACACACGCACCCTGGCCTCGGTGGGTTCATTGACGAACACCACCGACTCGCGGGGATGTTTGTGGCCGGGGAACGTGTTTTGCTCGTCGACGTACCGCAGATACACCCGATCCCCGCGCTTGAGCGGCAGCGACGGGGCGGGCGGCTTGGCCGTTTCCGTTGGCGGCGGTCCGGCCTCGCTGCCGGTGTCGATCTCCACGCGGAATACGCCGGTGTTCGGGCCGGTCTCGGTCGCCTCCAGCCGGAGCGCTTGGCCAAGGTTCACCTGGAACTCCACCGGCACCCGGTCCGGTTCCGCAGTCCGGTCCAGATCGAAGTCGGTCACCTCGGCGACGATGCGTTCCCCCGGCTCCATGCGCAGCAGCTCGTGGTCGACCGCCCGGATACCGCCGTCGGCCTGCCGCCGAAACTCGTACGCGACCGGCGTGATGCCGCCGTTGAAATAGGTGGCCTGCAGTGTCTGCTCCAACTGCCGGTTTTGCTGGAGACCGCCGTCCGTCAGTTCGTCTATGTAAACCGCCGTGATCGAGTCGCCCGCGGCAATCTCGAGGATGCTGTTTTTTGCCAACTCAAGGACGTCCTCCTTCGGCGGGATGAGGGTTCGCCCCCCGGCTGCCACGGTGACATTCTTCACGCTGACCGAGTTGCCAGTGTACTCGTCGACGACCAGACGCAGATGCCGCAGGCTCCACCCGCCCAAGGCGAACGTGAGCTTGTCTTCCTCCATTTCAGCGGTCGTGGTTCGTTGGTGCGACGCAGCGGCCGTTGCCTCGAACTCGGCGCGCTCCTCCTCCGACAGCACAAAATCGGACAATCGGAACGGAGCCGGGGTCACGGCCGCCTTGGCCAGGTTTTCACGGGCGCGCACACAGGAGACGCCCTCCCGCGGGTCAGCCACCCAGGCGATTGCGGTGAAGGCGTGCCGCCCCGCCTCGAGGAAAATATCATGCGATGTGGCCGGGCCTTCCTCCTCCCCGGTCAGGCCCACTGTCCGGCCTCCGATCATCACGCCGCCGACGTCGGCGCTCACCTCGAACCGCACCGCGCCCGGCCGGCGCTGGATGAAATGGCCGCTCCAGACCACCAGATTGGACCGCTTGGCCCGCTGCTTGGCGTTGATCTCCTCCGCTTCAGGCTGCCACTCAAGTGACTCGGCCACAGAGGTTTCCGTCGCTGGTTGATTCATCGCGATTTTGACCGCGTCGTTCCAGGTGGAGATCGTTTCGCCCTTATCTAGGCGGAACACCCGCTGCGTGATGCCGTGCGGCGATTGGTCGCTGAACAGGAGCAGCTCGAGATCAAAACCAAGGTCGGTGCTGGTGCTGTTGGGCTGGTGCACCTCGGCGGCGAGGACGTTGCGCCCATGGCGCAGTGCGGCGAGGGACAGGGGGAATTCCTTGTACAAATCCTCTTCGTTGCTGGCCCGGTTTGCGGGTGTCAGCGTGTCGAACGTGACCTCGCCGTCCGGCATGTTGTCGCGGGCGACTTCCGTGCCGTTGAGGTACAGCACGAACCCGTCGTCGGACAACACGCGGGCGGTGATGCCGGTGGCGGCACCGAGTTTGGCGGGGTCAAACTGGAACGACTTGCGGAAGTAGGCCGTCGGATGCTTCGAGCCGGCATCGTCGCCGTAGTGGAGGGTCGTCGCCGGCTTGAGGCTGCCCAGGTCGCCGTAGCCCAGCGGGCCGTTGCCGCTTGGCCAGGCGCTGTCGTCGTGGCTTGGTTCGCGCCACGCTTGGCCAAGGTTCTGTCCAAGGTCGTGGTATCGCCACCCGGACTGCCGTGGCACCACCGGCTTGCCTTTGCCGAACATTGCCGCGTCGTGCGCTTGGCCAAGCGGATGGCGCGCGACCTCGTAGAGAAAGCGGCCGTCATGGCTGCCGAGCAGCCGCATTCGCTTGGGTGCCTGGCTTGGCGTTGTCCCGAACGAAAACTGTGCCGTGTCCACCGGGTGCACATCTTTCATGTCCACCGCGAGCCACTTCGGCGCGATGCCGTCCGGCTCGCTCGTCCAGCGGGATTCCGGGTCGTGATCGATCGCCCTCAGCGGGCCGTGGTCGATCGCCATATCGGTGGCCGTGGCCCCCGCCGGCATCTCGGCGGTGGGCACCATCCCCTCAAAGGCGCCGGAGTGCGGCGAGGTCTCCGTCAGCCGGCCGGTGACTGCATCGCCGTTGCTCGCGGTGAGGTTCACCATCAGCTCGTCCAGCGCGTTGCCCCGGTCGCGGTCAAAGTCCACCACGCGAAGATAGACAAAGTTGCCGGGTCGAATCTGGCTTGCGTTGCGCTGGATGGACTTGCGGCGATCCCCCTCCTCCGGCTGGTTTGTCTGGCGGGTCAACTGCTCGGTGAGGGTCTCTTTTTTTTCATCCTCAATTTTGCGGCTGGCCGCCTTGAAGGTCGCGTCCGAGGCGATCCGGATCACGTCGAGTTGCGGCAGTTCCGTGTTGAATTCCCGCTTGAACGACTCCGGGTAATCGACATGGATCGTGTCCGCCCCGGAGATTTGCAACACCCCGTCGCTCACGGTCGGTTCGTCGAGAATCGTCGCGATTTCCGCCGTAAAGAGGCCTTTTCCTGCCCCGCCGCTGGAGAGAAACACCCGCTCGGTGTCGCCGCCCGGGGCGGAAGCGACATCGACCGGAATCCGTGCGTTGCCGCGGCTGATGCCGAGGTCGCTGTCGTGCACCACGATGAACAGCGAGTTGCCGGGCGTGTGCCATCGCTTGGATCGCTGCCCGAGCCGGCCGATGGTGCGGAGCATGTTCAGCTGGTCGAGGAACCGCTGCTCGATCCCGAACACCTCGGCCAGGTGGTACAGCGTCTCGTTGGCAAGGTCGTTGTCCGGCATTCGCTCCAGTACGGCCTGGAACATCTCCCGTGCGATGTCGTAGTCGCCCTGCCGGATGGCCATGACGCCCATCAGGAACTCGGCGCGCAGGTTGGTGCCGGGCGACGGGTCGTCACGCAGTTCGGCGAAGATCTCCTCCGCCTTGTCGAACACCTTCTGCTCGACGTAACACTGCGCGATCCCGAAGCGGGCATCGGTCGCCGCGGCCGTGTCCGGATGCTGGTTCAGTACGGTGGTGTATTCGCCCCGCGCAACATCGTACCGGCCGGACTGAAAATAGGTTTTGGCCAGGAGCAGTTGCACCGCCGCCTGGTCCTCCGGTGTGGCCTGTTTGTTCTCGGTGTTGTGCACGAGCCAGAGGCGCAGCATCTCCTCGGTGCGCGACAACCCCTCCTCGCTGCCGGCGGCCATCTCTGTCCGCGCGGCAAACAGCAGGATGCGGGTCGGGAGTTCGCGAAAGCGTTGCTCGAATAGGCTGCGGTGTTTCACGTATTGGCTCGCCGCAGACTCGGCGTCTCCGATCTGCAGCAGCAGCGAAATCTTCAGCAGCGGTGCGAGCGGGTTGTCCTCGTCGAGGTCCAGCTCCGCTTCGCTCATCACGGTGAACAGCTTGGTCAGCATGGTGCGCGCGGTTTTCTTCCGCCCTTCGTCCGCACGCGGAATCTTGTGCAGCATGGCGGTGAGCAGGGTGGCTGCCTGGGCATGGCGGCCGGTGGAGACGAAGCGCCGGGCGTACGGCATGAGATGATCCCAATGGCTCGGGTGATCCGCCGACCAGAGGACCGCCTGCCAGACCGCCTTCTGGCTGGCCATCGTCGGGCTCCCGGATTCGCCCATGAGTTCCTCGAGCGCGAGCCGGGCCGAGGCCGAGGCCAGCCCGGCGTGCACCGACTCGATGACGGACAACAACCGGCGGCGGGTCTCGTCATCCATCCCGGCGTCGCCGCGAATGTCGTCCACCCAGCCCAGCGCCGGGTCGCTGCCCATGTTCCACGGGAAGAAAATGTGCTCGTCGCTGGCCTGGCGCGCGGTCAGCAGCGTGTTCTCGAACGCGTCCCAATCGGCGGCCTCGAAATACTCCCCCGCCCGCCAGGCGGCGTATGGGCCGTGATTGGCCGTGACTTGCTCGAGGCAGCGGCCCAAAAGCGCGCCCCGGTGCTCGGCGGATTGCTCGCCTTTCAACAGGTTGGCGATGCATTTCCGGGCCTCGTCCGAGCCGAGGTCGATGAATGCCGCCTTCTCCCAATGCGCCGCCGCCTCGGCGGCAAGTCCCATCCGGCCCAGACGTTCGCCGATCTCGCCCGCCCGTTCCTGGGTCGGGCCGTGCTGCGCCTGCGAGTTGCCGATCCAGTCGGACACTGCCTTGGCCAAGCCGGTGTCCCCGAGCCGTTCGCTGCCGTCGAGCATCAGGATCCAACTGTGCGGATCGTTGGCCGACGGCGCTTGGCCAAGCAGGAAGCGGATCGCCTCGCCGCGTGCCTCGTGGTCGCCGTAGTGGTGGGCGGCATCGAGCCAGGCGCGGCCGACGGCGGCGTCCTCCGGGACGCGCTTGGCCAAGCGGCGGTAATAGTCGATCGATTTGTCGCGGGGCTTGAGCCTGTGCCGGTAGTCGTACGCCTGCCGGGCAAGCAGGTCGTTTCGCGCCGCGTCGGTCAAGGTTCCGGCCAGCAACGATTCCCGCGCCTCGGCCGCCTTGTTTCCCGAGGCTGTGCTGTCGGTCCACAGTTTCACCTCCGGGAGGGCGGCGTAATCCTTGGCCAGGCGGTTCATTGTCTGCACGCGGCTGCGCCATTTTTTGTTGCCCCGGTTTTGCTTCAGCCAATCCCGCTGGAAATTGCGAAAGGCGGCAAGCCGCACATGCCGCACGGCGGTGTCATGAATGAGTTTCGCGTCGGCGTTGAAGATGGCGTCGGACGGTGCCGCCGCGAGCAGCCAGTTTATCGCCCCCGTCATGTCGCTGCTGTCGGCGGGCGACTCGGTGATCATCCGGCGCACCGCCTCCTGTGCGAGGCCGGGTCGCTTCATCCGGTCGCGGTACAGGTCGAAGGCCAGCGCGAAGTGCGCATAAAACGGGTCGCCCCCGGGGGCGTCGATGATGGCCTTCAGGTTTCGCTCGATCTCGGGAAAGCCGGTGCTTGTCTCGACCGCCCAGCGGACGTATTTGCGGGGTGACTGGTGGATCGCCGGGGCGATCCTCGCCGCCCGCAACGCCATGGCAGCCGCCTCGGTGGTTTTCTCCTCCCGCGCCTTGGCGGCGGCGAAGTAGCCGAGGATCGTTGCGGTTTCGTTGCCGGGAAAGGTCTGCTGCTCAAACAGGTCGAACATGGACTGCATGGCGGCCGCGGGCAGCGCGGCGCCGTTGGCCACCTCGAAGTACGCCTTGAAACGGGGATACACCGGGTCGAGTTTCACAGCCTCGGAGTAATGGGCGACGGCCGGCTTGGCTTCCTTCCGTCCCCAGTACGCGGCGGCCAACGCGGTGTGCAGGGCGACCTGCCGCTCTCCGCCCAGGCGCACATTTGCGTCCGCGATGCGCTCGCCCGTCTCGATGATGACGCCTTGATTCGCCGAGCGCCTGGCCGAGTCGATCGCGAGCCAGCCCGCCTCGCGCCGTGTCGCCGGGTCGGTGTCCTCCGTCAGCAGCCGGGCCGACAGGGCGGCCGCCTCGGCGTACGACCGGTGGCTGCCTTCACGCCGATGGAGCAGCACCGCGCGCGCCGCGTCGCCGGGATGCCCCGTGCCGCCCTCGAACGCCTTGGTCCATTCCGCCGCCGCCGAACTGTGCAGCCGGTCGCGCTCCAGCACCGCGGCGAGCAACCGGTGCACCTCCGCCACAGACGGATGTTCGGGATGGCGCGAGAGGAACTGCCGGGCGGTCGAGAGGGCGTCGCTGTCGCGGCCGGTGACGAGTTGGGCGTCGATCAGCTTGAGCATGAGTTCCGGCTGGCGCAGGTGCCCCGGGTGGGCCACCACGAAGCGCTTGGCCGCGCGGATCAGCGTGAACGGCCGGCCGTGGTCGTCGGCCAGGTCGGCCAGTTCCAGCAGCAGCTTGGCGCCCTGTTTTGAATCGTCCGCTGACTGGCGCAGCTTCAGCTGCAGTGCGGTGATCTGCTGCGCCGTCTTGGCCGGGCCGGGCGTCTCTTGCGCTTGGCCAAGCGCGACCGTTGCCAGCGCCATCACCGCGGCGGCGGTGCCTCGAACCCAATCGTTGATCCGTCCGGACATTTCGTTTCTTTAAAACCCGGCCTTTACGAGGGCGTCGCTGATGCGCTTGGCCTCCTCGGCCAGTTTACTCTCCGGATAATCGGCCACCAGCAGGTCGAATTGCTGGCGGGCGGCGTTTTTGCGGTCGACGCGGTACAGGCAGCGGCCGTAGTTGAAATGGATGACATCGAGGAAGTTGGCGTCCGGGTGGTTGGCGATGACGCCTTCGAACACGTCGATGGCCCGCTGGTAATCCTGGCGCTGGTAAAAGTAGTTCGCCGCCCGCGCCACGGCATCCCCGACCCGGCCGCTCTCCGGGAACTGCTCGTACACTTTCTGGTAATTCTCGAACGCCTTCTCGTAGTACGACTGCGAACGCGAGCCGGTGGCGGCTTCCGCCATTTTTTCATAGCACACGGCGATGCCGAACTGCGCCTCGTCGCGCAGGGTGCTCGCGTTGAGCTTGAGCAGGCTGCCGTAGAGCGCGATGGCTTCCCGGAAGCCGCCCTGTTTGCGGGCGATCTCGGCCTGCTTGAGCATCGCGTCGTCGATGAAGGTGCTCTCCGGAAACTCGCGCATCAAACGCTGGCTCATCGCCACCGCGAGGCGCAGGTCGTCGAGGGCAAAATAGATTTCCCAAAGCTGCACGTAGCATTGTTCCAGCACGGGACTCTGGAGTTCGCGGCCGCGCGCGGCCGCCTCCTCGGCCACCTCCAGCGCCTCCCGAAACTTGATGCGGGCGGGATCGTCGAGCCCGAATTCCTTGTAATGGCTGCCTATCTTGGTCAGGGCGCGAGCCGTCTTGAGCTTCGTCCGCAACCGGAGATCCTCGTCGGGAATCTGCGCCTTGGCCACCCGCACGTCGCCGAGGCTGCCCTCGATGCAGACCGCGCGCGCCGAGAGCCGCCGGGGTGCCGGCGTCGTGTTGAGTTGGTCGAGGTACTCGACCCGCACGATGTCCCCCGGCACGGCCTGCAGCACCGCGTCGCCGGCCACGACCTCCCGCGCCTGACGCACGGGGAGCGAGCCTTGGAACAACCCGGTGTGGATGGAATCGTCCCGGGCCTCCTCCTCCACGAGCGCGACGAATCCACTGTTCGGCTTGGCATCGCCGCTCAAGTCACCGGGCGACAGTGCCTCCGCCGGGGCTTCCGGTTCGCCGGGTGGCGGCGGTCCGCTGTCGGCCGATTCCACCGCGACCTCGGTGGCCACCAGCCGGGCCTGGTCGATCAGGTGGTGTCGCAATTGGAATTTTTCCTCATCGCTGAGTTCCTTTTTCGGGGCATCCTCGGCGACCACCCGTCCCTCGGCTTCCCTGTTAAGCGCCTCCTCGGCGGCGCGCTCGTTGGCCTCCTCCTCAATCTCGGCAGCGGTTTTTTTCCGGTACAGCTTCACCTGTGCCTCTACCCAGTCGGCGTCATCCGTCTGGTCCCGGTCCGCATCCACAATCTCGACGTTCACCTGTTTGCCAACGACCACGCCGTCCATGGGATCGACGAAGGCGCCGTCCATGATCCGCGCCGCGGCGTTGCCCGCAACGGTGAGCCTGCGAAGGCGTTCCTGGTTCAACTGGCCGCCGGCCGTGTGCTCGTCGCTGTAGCGGACGCTGATTTCATCCCGGCCGGAAACCTCCAACACGCCGTTGTTCGCGCTCGGGCGGCCCAGCCGGGTGGCAGTGGAGCCGAGCACCACCCGCACGTTGCGGCCAAGCGGGAGGCAGTCGACCGTTTCCTCATCGCCGCCGGTGGTTTTGCAGGTTGCCCGAACGGTCTCGTCCTTTTTCAGCACCGCGAGATCGGCGTCCTCGACCTTGATGAACAGGCGCTTGCCGATCTCGAGCTTCGCTTGGCCAAGCCGGTTGGTTGAGGTCACCGTGCCGACCTTTTCCAGCGCGTCGATTGCGCGCCCGTAGTGGCCCTGCTTGAAGTGGCCGAGGCCGATGAAGTAGTAGGCGCGGTTCACGTGCCGCGACACGGGGTAGTCCCCGATGACTTGCCGGAAAATCTTGAAGCATTGCCCGTACTGCCGGGCCTCGTACAGGCAGACACCGGTCTTCAACAGGGCCAGCGCCCGCTGGTCTTCGTCCCGGTTTTCGACCGAATAAACCGCCTCGAAGTGGGCGCGCGCCTTGGCATGATCCGCCAGCACGGTGAGATGGTGCTCACCCAGTTTCATGTGGGCCAGGAACCGGACTTTGCTCAGAGGATACCGTTCGATGACCGAGCGCCACAGCTCGAGTCCCTTGTCGCTCTCTCCGGCATCCATCCGCAGATCCCCGGCCTCGAGCAGCCTGCGTGCGGCGCGATCCTCGACGATCGACCCGCGCGGTGGCCCCGGCTTGGTCTCCTTCGCCGCTTGGCCAAGCGCGAGTGAAACGGCCAAGGCGCCGCCCAACGCGGGCAACAAAAGCCGCCCGACACAAAAACGCCGCCATGGACGGCGGCGCGGTCGTGGCATGGGTCCCGGCATCAGGCGAACAGTTCCTTCACCGGCTTGGCGCCCTCGCGAACCAGGACCATCGGCCGATCCTGCGGGGTGTAGACTTCCTTTTCGTGGTCGATGCCAAGCGCGTGGCAGACGGTGGCGTGCAGGTCGCTTGGCTTGACCGGGCGCTCGGCCGGCTCCATCGCGTCCCGGTCGGAGGCGCCGACGACCCGGCCGCCGCGGATGCCGCCGCCGGCGATCAGGCAGCTGAAACAGCTCGCGTGGTGGTCGCGCCCGGCGTTGTTGTTGATGCGCGGGGTGCGCCCGAACTCGCTGAGCACCAGCACGACGGTCGAGTCGAGTTTGCCGCTGGCGGCCAGGTCCTCGATCAGCGCCGCCAGCGCCGGGTCCATCTCGAGCCCGTGATTTTCCATCGCCGGGAAGTTGTTGGAGTGGGTGTCAAAGCCGCCGCGGTTTACCTGCACGAAGCGCACGCCGGTCTCGACCAGCTTGCGCGCGAGCAGTGCGCCCCGCCCAAAGTCGGTGTCGCCGTAGCGGGCCAGCGTGTCCGGGTTCTCCTTGTCGAGGTCGAACACGTTCAGTGTCGGGCTCTTCATCAGCGCGACCGCCTCCTTGATGGCCGTCTCGGTGGCCTTGAAGTTGGTGTTGCCGCTCCGCCGGGTGGTGCGGGTGTTCATGCGGGCCAGCAGGTCCAGCCGCTTGTTGCCGCGCAACTGGTTGATGCCGGCGGGGAAGGCAAGGTACGGATCCTTCTCGCCCGGCTCGCCGATGAAATAGGCGGCACAGCGCTGGCCGAGGTAGCCGGACCTGGGCGCCTGGCCGTTGATGGTGATGAACGACGGCAGGTCGCCGAGCCGTTCCTTCTCGTGAACGACCATCGAGCCGAGGCCGGGGTGGATCAGCGACGGGTCCATGTTGTAGCTGGTCTGCAGCTCGTACGTCGCGCGGCCGTGCGCGCCGTTCGTCCCGGCGATGGATCGCACGAGCGCGCAGTGGTGCATCTGCTTGGCGAGGTTTGGAAAGATGCTGCTGATCTGGACGCCGTCGGCGGAGGTGTTGATGGCGGAAAAGTCACCCTGCACCGGACGGCCCGGCTTGGGATCCCACGTGTCGACGTGGCTCATGCCGCCGCCGTTCCAGAATAGAATGACGTGCTTGGCCTTGGCGGCGGCCGACGTGTGGTGCGCGGCGAGAAGGCGCGCCACCGGCATCCCCAAAAGGCTCGCCCCGGTCGCCTGCATCATGCGCCGCCGGGTCAATTGATAATCAAGGCATCCTGTCTCTTTCATGATCGTTTTGGTGTTACGGGAGGTAACGGAATTCGTGGCTGTTGAGCAGCACCCAGCGCAGGTCGGCCATCCCCTCCAGCGGCGCTTGGCCAAGCACGGCCAATGCCTCGGCCTGTTCCTCCGCGCTTGGCCTGCGGGTCAGGGTCTCGAGGTAGGCCAGCTCCACCGCCTTGGCCAAGTTTTTGCCTTCGCCGGTCAGCAGCCGGTGGATCGGCTCGTAAGGCCCGACGCGCGACGCCTCGTGCGTGGCCTTGCCGTTGAGCATCATCAGCGCCTGGCGCATCGACGGGGTGTGCTCGCGGAACTCGCCCAGCCCGTCGCGGGACGGCTGCCCGAATACGCGCAGAAAATGCGACGGCGCGGCCGGGGTGGCCATGCGCATCGAGCTGGAGAAGCGCGGGTTGTCGTCGACCTCCTCCGTCACGGTCTTGTAGGTGTACCGGCGGCGGAGCGATTTTTTCTTCCGGGCCATCTCGGCCATCCGCTTGGCCTCGAGTTCCTGATCCGACATCACCTTCATCCGGCCCAAGTCCTGTTCCAGATCGGACGTCGCCAACTTGTCGAAGTTCAGCGAGATGACCTGCTCCAAGTCGTACGGCTTGGGCTTGGCGGCCATTTTTATCTCCGCTTGGCCAAGCTCCGCTTCGGCTTCCGCCGGTGCCGCCGCCTCGGGATCGGGGTCGAGCGGCACGCGCACCCGCCGCTCGAACGCCCGCACGTTGGCGCCCTTCGGCCATTTGTAATCCTGCAGGTGACCGGCGATCACGATGCTGTCGTAGAGCACCTCGCTCACCATCCGGCGCGTGATGCCGGAGGCGAAAGCCGCCTGCGACGCCTCCCGCGCCTCGTTCCCGGCCTCCGCACCGAGCGGCGCGCGGGCGTACGCGTCGGTTTCCAGAATCGTCCGGAAAAGGAATCGCACATCATAGCCGTTGGCGACGAACTCGTCGCACAGGTGCTCGACGGTTTTCGGGTGCGTGACCTCGCCCTGGTAGTCGTCGATCGGCATGTAAAAGCCGCGCCCCAGCAATTCTGCCCAGACGCGGTTGACGAGGTTTCGCGCGAAGTAGCGGTTTTGGGGATGGGTCACCATCCGGGCCAACTCGGTGCGCAACTCGCTGCGCCGGTACAGGTCGCCCTGGACATTGAGTTTGCGGATGTCCGCCTTCGCTTCACGGGCCACGTCGAGGCCGGCCGGCTCGGCTCCGGGCGATTCGGGTGCGCCCACGGCATCGATCAACGCATCCAGCGCGTCGGTTTCCCTCTGCTTTTTGTCCGCATTCAGTTCCCCGGCCCGCAACGCCTCGAGTCGTTTCAGGTGGTCCGGCTTGGCCGCAGTGTCATCGATCGGGAACGGAAACTTGGGTGCCACCGGGAACCGCTGCTTCGGCTTGCGGCGTTCCGGCGGCCACAGCACCTTCATTTCCTCCCCCTCGGTGACGTAGGTCTTATTGCTGAGCCGGCTTTCGACCTGCCGGGTTTTTCCGAAGAAACCGGCCAGCTCGTAAAACTGTTTTTGGCGCCACTTGTCGAACGGGTGGTTGTGGCACTGCGCGCAGGCCATGCGCACGCCCATGAAAATCTGCCCCGTGGCGGCAGCCATCGCCATCGGGTCGGAATCGTCCGCCAACAAGAACCCGACCGACGGGGCCTTGCCGGCCGAGCCGCTGGACGCGATCAATTCCCGCGTCATGATATCCCACGGCTTGCCGGACTCGATCGACTGGTGCACGTAAGCGAGCAGCCGGTTGCCACCCTCGGCCCGGCTGCGGATGCGCAGCAGGTCCGCGAAGAACACCGTCCAGCGGTCGGCGAACCCGTCATCCTTGAGCAGCCGCTCAACCAGCATCGCCCGCCGCTTGGCCAACGGCCACCGCTGATACTGCAGAATTTCCGCGTGAGTCGGGATCCGCCCCACCATGTCGAGGGTGGCCTTGCGCAGAAAGGCCAGGTCGTCCAGCGCTTGGCCAAGCGCCACCCCGCCGCCGCCCTGGTTGTCTGTCGCCAGCAGCGCGTCCACGCGCGAGGCCGACAACGACACACCAACGGCTGCTCCATGAAACATCACGGCACAGGCCAGAATAAGTATGGTACGAGGGGTCATCATCAACCAAACCATTCGTTTGGCGGGAAGATACCCAACTTCCGCCGGATGGCAACCCAAACAAATCCCGTAGCTCACCCCGTCCGCCTGAGCGGTACCGCCGCTTTCCGGACTCGGCTACGCCCCGGCGGCCGGGAACCCCGGGCGAGACTTCACTGTCAAAACTCTTTTAAAATGTCCTCATGGACAGGGCTGGAGGGGGTTGCGATTTTTCGACGGGAGGTTGGATGGAAATGGATTCCCGCTCACACAAAATCCACCAAATGGGCGGTCCTTATTCGTTGGGCGGAAGGAGATAGTGATTTTGCGACCCTTGTCTTGTCAACAGGTGCACGGGTATTACCCTTGATGAGTTGAGGAGAGTTGATCGAGCAGTGCGTTGATTTGGATGCAACTGGAGAAGTCTTCGTAAAACTCGTTGTCTGCGTCTTGTGCCTCTAGCTGGATGATCTTCTCCCAGCTGATTCCGCGTCGTTCTTTTTGAGTGATACTCGGGTTGTTGATGTTTTCCCAATACTCCTTCAACAGTTTGTAAGCGTATTCGAGCGTGGGTTTGAATGTCTTGAACACATTTGCGTCAGGTATGCAAATGGACGCCAGCCTTTTCACGAACGAATCGTAGTCGGCAAGTCCCTCCCATGCCGCCCTGATCTCTTCCTGAAGATCGAAGTTGCCGCACTTTTTGTGCGATGGAATCGTCCACGATTCGCTTTCGTTCACGCAACGTTGGTAGATCTTTGCGGCGGCAAGGCAACCGGCGATGGAGAGTTCCCACGTTTTGAAAGCTTCGCGTTGGGTATATTTGAGCAGGCCGTATTTTCGGAGGACGTTGGCTGCGAATCGAGTGTTCGTGTGGCAACGGGTAACACCGGTTTTTGTCTTTTTGAAATCCAACGGCTTCAGTCTCGGGGTGACCTTGTCGATGAACCTCCCAATCAGGTCGAAGACCGGCCGTTTTTGGTGATGGTGAATAAGCAGAAACAGCAGTAGCGGCGCCTGCAATCGGATGGGTGCCGTGCCGGTGCCGTTATCCTCGAAATGTTTTGGGGCGGTGAACCAAAGTGTGCCTAAGTCGGCAAACCGCTCGCATTGGACGTATTCTTCAAATCGTACCGGGGGCTTTTTGACGGAACGGGAGCGTTGCAGTTCGTCCATGGCGTAACTTAACAGAGCCACCTTGGCATCGATGCCCACGTCAAGTCCTTCCGTCTGGATGACATCGTTCACGAATTCTTCCAAGGCGGCCTGATCTTTCATGGTGCATATCTCCTGCGGGGGCGTTGGGGGCGAATGGCATGGATCATCATGGTTGCTCTTCCGCGTTGTCATCCGGAAGCGTCGCGTTCACGGGTGATGAAGGGGGCGACATGATCTGGAGAAGTTCATCCGCCACGTAGAAGCGATTGCGGCGTTGCCCGGTGGTTTCCACCAACAGCCCCTCGTTGATCCAGAAATCCACTCCGCGTTTGGCCCTTGGATAAGTGATCCCGACTCGCTTCGCATGTTTGGCGATGGAGAGAAAGGGGTTGGCGAAGACTTGGTCGAGAACACGGGCCGCCTCCTGCGGAACCCGTTTTCCTGCTTTCAACCGTGTTTGATATTGGCCATAGCACGCCAGAATGCGTTCCGTATCCTCCAACGCGCGTTTGGCCTGCAAGCGTACTCCGCGGAGAAAGCATTCAACCCATTCCCGCCAACGTCCCGTTTGGCTGACCTCCAGCAAGTGGCGGTAGTAGTCGTCCCGTGTTTCGTCAAAGAAACCGGACAAATAGAGCAGCGGTTGCGAGAGGCTCCCGCGATCACAAAGAAACAGGGGGATCAACAGCCGCCCAATCCTCCCGTTGCCATCCAAGAACGGATGGATGGTTTCAAACTGATTTTTTGAGTCAAATCGACGCCTGGCGCACGTCGGGATCAAGCTGGCGATGCTCCTCTTCATAGGCCGGCACCCAGTCGGGCAAGCAGGCCTTGAGGCGCACCCCACACGGCTGCAGCGCTGCCAGCCAGATCGCCTTGAGCGGCGGCAGCAGCTTACCCGGGTCATACGTCCTGGGCCGACCGCGCGCGAACGGGGCTCGGGCTGGCGGCGGTTTGGGGCGCAAGGCGCGCACGGCGGCCTTGCGATGGTAGCCGAAGAGCTCGACCAGTTGGTCGAGCAGTCGGGCCTTGTAGGTTCGCCCGGCGCGGAGGTAGCGCCGGCGCATCTGTATCAGTAGTTCCTGACGGCTCTTTTGGCTCATATCGGTGTTCATTCTTCGGTAACACCCATTTTTGAGTCAACCGGGCCGCCCAAGCAGCCCCGCGCCTCCGCTTCGGTAACATTCTTTTTGAGTCAAATCGCGGCCTTGGCCAACTGGCGGGCAATCTTGACCCGTTTGGAGTCGGCGGATACTGTCCCCGCCCGCTTGGCCAGCGGGCAACCACCGCTTGGCCAAGCGCCACAAGCCAGTGTAGCTCAGTGGTAGAGCAGCTGTTTCGTAAACAGCAGGTCGGTGGTTCAATCCCACTCACTGGCTCCATCTTTTAACCCCCGTATTTAAAGGCTTTGCGTGAATTCCCGCGCAGAGCCTTTTTCTATCTTCTCACACTTTTCAGATCTTGGTGCCAAATTGGTGCCAACTTTCTGCGCTCTGCTGTATTTGAGATCCTTTAAAAGTAAGATTTTAATAATATGATATTTATAGACTTAATAATATTAAGTAAAGAATGTTCTTGACTTTTAACCCCGAATTCCCAAACTAAGAAAGGAGGAAGTGGCAGTCCAATCCTCCAAATTGATTCGTGCAACTTGGCCTAGAGTTAGGGCTGAGCAGAAGCATGGCAAGTCGGGCTATGTTGTTGATGCTCGTGGAAACGGTTGGAGGGGTAAACAGAGAGAATGGTTTCCGACAAAAGCGCTGGCGAAGAACAAGGCTGAGCAGATTGCCAGTGACTGTTGGAGTCTCGGTTCTCAATCAGCCGCGTTTAAAGAAAAGGATTATGCTACTTTCAAAGCTTGGAGCAGCTTGATTCAGCAAACATGTAAAGAATTTAAATTGCCAGAGTTGTCCTTGGAGTCGTTGATTGAACTTGCTCGGGAGGGACAAAAGGCTAAAGCCAAAGCCGCTAAGGAGAGCCAAGTACCCACGGTGCCTCTTGCAGCCGATCAGTACTATAAGGAGAAGATAGCACCATATGGCGGCAAGGGAGGGAAAACATTATCGAAGGATGGGAAACGAGAGGCACAGCAGACAAAAAAATACCTCACGAAGGCTTGGCCTTGGAGGAAAGTGAATGCTGTCACACATCAGATGGTCGAGGCTTACCTTAAAACGGCAAGGCGACTGGATGGCAAACCATTAAGCCAACAATCGCGAAGAACTCGACTGACACAATTCAAAATGTTTTTCAAATGGTGTATGAGTCCTAAACGCAAATGGATTACTGAGAATCCTTGTGATGACCTTTCCTTCACGGTTGATCGGGGTGAAGTTCAAACATTGGCAAACGACAATGTTGCTCGGTTGCTCCACGCTGCTTGGAATGACATCGATACCAGTCGCCGTAGATTGTGTGGCCGAGATTACGCTTTGCCCGGGATTGTACTTTCGTTGTTTGCTGGCCTTAGACCTTGGTCTGAAGCTGCCAAGATGTATTGGGAGGATATTGACTGGAATTTAATCAACCCTAACGGATCGCTAACAATCAAAGTCCGCAAATCTAAGACAAGATTCCATTATGCAGAGCTTCATCCAACCGGTATTGAGTGGTTAAAACTGTGCGCAAAGAAAAAAGGGCCGATCAAGACACATGAGAATGCCCTTGAGAGAGTAAGGGGGAAGGTCGGATTGGGACCGGGGAATTGGGCTCCGGATGTGTTGCGGCATACCTACGCAAGCAATTGGTATGCTACTCACTCTGAGAGGGGGTTAAACGCGCTAGAGAGGCTTATGGGTAACTCAGTAGAGGTTCTTCGGAAGCATTACATCAGAGCAATTGCGCCAAAAGAGGCTGAAGTTTATTGGGAAATTCTACCTCCGGCGGACTTGATAAAAACTAACCAGCTAGCCGCATAAATTTTATTTTTTTAATTTGGCCTGATTAGGAAGGGAGCTGATCGAGTTACCCAAACTGGGCCAAAGCTTTCGTTAGTTTGGACGGGTTCATTATTTGCTCAATGTCGTAGAGTAAGTCAATGCTGGGACGCGGGGCATTGGTAAAATTCAGCCTTTAAAGGCATAATGAAAAAAAAGCTTGAGTTTCAGCTTCATACGTTATTTCTTTTCTTTCGGTATGCGATTACTGCAATCAATAATTAGGCCAATCTTCACGCTAATCTGCGTTCTGCAAATTGGTTTGTTATCGCTATCTATTGTTTCGCCGGAGTTGCATTTCTTTGTTTTTCACCCCCATGGCACAACGAACTCAGGCTATTCTTGTGCAGATAATAGTAATAGCGAATCTTCTAATGATGAGAA
>JACKQG010000162.1_pt1 | contig 66100 bp, 64 predicted proteins | sample 8237621 | NCBI WGS metagenome assembly JACKQG01 (sample SAMN15677084, study PRJNA649215) | marine metagenome | biome: marine; feature: Black Sea; material: saline water; isolation source: suspended particulate matter (SPM) from the Black Sea western gyre | collected 2013-06-09/2013-06-10 | depth... | reverse complement strand
AATTTTGCCGTCATCATCACCAGTTGGATCTGATAAAAACCGTTCCATGCGCTGCAAGTAAGGGTTCAACAAGAACTCAATACTATCCGCATTATCTTCATCACCAGAATTTATAGCAGCCATAAGGACTGGGTTCTGCTTAATAAGGTCTAGTGTTGTTTGCAAGATAGCTTCGTAGACTGTTCGTTGGTTAGGTGTAAGCGTAACAAAGTGGAATTGTTCAACACGTTTAGGAAGTAAAGCGACCCACTCTTTACGCTTAATTGTTACCAAATTAGAATAATTACCTATACGCTTGGCAATTTGTCTCTCAGCATCTGGTTTCCAACTAATAACCTTTTCACCTTTACGTTCAGAAGCGTAATTGGCAATAAAGTTCTTTTTGTTTCCAAAGACGGAAGGGTCCAACATATTGAATTGACCTATAATATCGGTCATTTGGTCCGTAACAAATGTACCCGTAGCCAATCTCCTATAAGGTATATCAGCAGCTAAACGTTGTGTTACTTGACTCCTAGCACTTGAGGGTGTTTTCACATTATGACTTTCGTCAAGAGCTATATAGTCGAATCCAAAAGACCGGAGCAATTCAACGTTGTCACCAATAATAATTGTTTCGGGTCCATAAGACTCTTTTCTAACACGTCCCTTGATATAGTCGTAGTCACTTACCACAATCGTGTTTCTAGGAGCACGGTCTAACAAGTCTTGAAGCTTTTCATCACCGTATTGCTTCAATGTCTGTGTATTGATTGGAATCATGTTCATCTTGCCTTTAAACAAGAAAACACCATCCTCAATATAATTACGAACCAAGTAACCTGGACAAATAATAAGCCCGCGTGTCACCTTACCTTCTTGAATCAATCTTATAAGATCGGTTAATATTAAAATGGTGTTATGGCCATATATACCGTTAAAGGCATAGTTCCTCCCGTTTGGTACGGATAGATCATAAACAAGCTTCTTCGTCTCTGTGCGTTGATTAGATACTACTTGGATCCTCACACATTGGTTATCATTTGCGTGATTCGATTCTTCGTGCCAATGATGATTTTCAATAGCAAGAGCTAGCAAATCAGACTTAGTTTTACTAAAAACCCCAACCTCTTTAGCAAACAAATTGAAATAAGGACCACTATTAGTGATATTGATACCATAGTAGTTGGTGCCAGGTCTAAGTGTTGTAAGAATTCCCATATTTTCTAACATAAACCTGATTTGCGTAGCCAAATCTTTGGAAAAAAGATAGTATTTTATGTGCCAAAAACGAACACTATCTTCCGTTTGCGTAAAACCGATAGAACCTGCGTCTTCAAACAAGGTTTTAAGGAAACATTGCTGAAACTTCTTCGGGGCAGTTCTTATACACAAAGGTATAAACCTGTCAGCATATTCTGATAGGTCTGTACCAATTAAGGTCTGCACTATATTAATTTCAATCAAACCTGCTATAAATACTTGTAGTTTTGGAGTCAAGGTTAAGGGGTACCCAAAAACCTGTTCCCAGAGTTCCATAAACCTTTCAACCACCTCTGAGTCAGCATTATAAAAAGACATTGTATTATCTAGATGAGTAACACAGCCTTCACTAACCAGGAAACCAATTAGGTTAGCAAGTTCCTCTGTCATTTCAGTTGGAATTGTTCCACCTTTGTCTTTAAACGCTTTCTGTTGCTTTTCTGTGTAGAACCTCAAGTCAAAATGAAACTTAGGAACAGTATTTGAGTATATGTTAATGCCCAAAGACTTCTCACACCACATACCAGGCTTTATTTCGGAAAGTGGTATAAATTGACATTCACCATTTTCACTTTGTACCCACAGCTTATGCGGAGGCAATCCTTCTACTTCGGAACCATCATTAAATGTTACCAATCTAGTAGCACCCTGAGTGCGATAAACAGCGTCGGTCTGTTCATGACTATCTACCGTTTTAACCCCAACGTTAAGGGGTCTAAATCCGCCTAGTTGCCTTGCTTCATTCCCCATGTCCCATAATTCATCGAGACGAAAAATGCCTTCGCTAGTTGGTACAATACTTTCACCTACACAGCATTTCCCACCACCTGGCGACACATCTAGGATAGCAAACTGTGGACTCTTAACCAAATAGTTTTGAACTTTCATTTGGTGAGGAAGGAAAGAAAAATCTTCTACGAAAGGGAGAGCTACGGGATCCGCGTTAACATCTATTTGTGGGTCCGTATAATTCTTTCTTCTTTCGTAATCAGCTTTAACAACTTCATCATATTTTGAAGCGTACTTAGCAGTTACCACGAGTTGAGCCAACTCTTTCATGGTATTAATGACTGACCTATCACCGAATGCAACGGTTGGGTCCTTTTCTACTAATGCCCAGGCTGCTTGAAGCATACGACCTATGGGTCTAAAAGCTGATATATCACTGTTAGAGGACAGTAAATATAAGCTCAAATCTTCGTCGCTGTTGTATCTAGTTAACCACTCTGGCATTGGGTAATTAGTAGCAGAACCTTGACTTTTATACCAACTCTTTAAGGAGAATATGCTGGAGTAGATTCTACTGACAATGACTCCTATAGGATTGTTGAAGTAATTTCCATGAAAAAAATCTTTCATGTGGTAAGGAACGAACCATTCATTTTCTGGATCTTTGTTATAAGTTTCTAGTGCTTTTGGGTCAAGAAAAGGGAGGAGGTCTTCTTCAAGGACAAACTTTTTGAGGTCAACCCCACTTGCAACAAGCCTCTCTTTAGCCTTTTCAACGTTCTCTAAGACCAGTTCTTCCTCACTATACCCAGTTAATCGGCGTTCTAATAAAGACAGAATAGCCGTTGATTGTCCAGCAGCAAACCCTTCTAAACTCCATATTTGAAGCTTTGCTTGAGTATCCGTATAACTAAGACGATTATTGACCCAATCTGTATATACAAGCATATTTGCTGGCGGTTTCTTACCCTTGTCTAAAGGATTAAGGCCAGCACGAAGAGCATTATTATACGTATAAGAAGGTTGATCAACTTTTAACGAATCTTTAAAAGTGAATTCTGAACCCCCATGTTGCGTACCACATTCCTTAATTAGATTATCGTATTCTCTGACTTTGTTAGCGTCTGGAATATAGACAAGGTCACCCTGTGCAGTTACAGATAAACCTTCTGCATCAACGCGTGGTTTAACATCCTTTTTCACTTCAGTATTTGAAGCTTCAATACTTCTTATTGGGTTCATACGAACAGGCCAATCTTTCTTGCCCTTACTGACATTTGTCACCCACAATTGTGCCCAGGCAAAAACATCTGCTTCTTGGGCATCTTCAAAAGGCGTTTGAACAATGTAGGATGCTTCTTGGGCAGGGAGGAAAAATACAGCGTTACATACAAATTTTCGTGCTTCTAAAACCCACGTTGCAAACCTTATTACGTCATCAGCGTCTTCCATCTTAGTAATGGGGTAGTCGTAACTAAGATCATCTTTGTTGTGGAAAGTTTCAGTTATAGCGCAAGGTGGCGACATATAACGCAACATCACTATATGCTTCTTAAAAGCAGCAACGTGGTCCTTATTAATACCCAATTTTTGATTCATTGCTTCAAGATTAAACCATGGTCTGTCTTCTAAACCAGGTTTGGATGTCATATCAAGTGCTTTAGACGTATCAAAAAGATCTTTTCCAAAGAAGTTCTCTAGCACCTTAATGGCTTTCTTACGAACTGGGTCAGCTTTCTCACTTTTTTGACCCCAGCTCATTTCTGCAACACCTGATGCCTTAGCCAGTTTATTCCATTCTAAGTCTATATGGTCAACCTGGGTTGAAAAAGGCAAGGTGATTAGGAATCCATTGTCTGACTTCTTTACCCTAATTCTTTCTATCTTACCGATGTTGTCCTTCTTAGTAATCTTGAATGTTTCATTGCTAATGTCTATACGTTCATCACTAAAACTATCTGAAAGATGATTAATAAGTTCAACGTGTATAGATGTGAGAGCTAAGGACAGTATTGGTCCAGCATTATTCAAAACATTCTTTACAAAAAATTTTGTAAAATTCTTTGGTTCAGGTATGATGCCCTTCAGTTGGGAACGAACAGCAGCCTTCTCTAACCATTTAAACTTACTTTTACCAATTATGGTTGCGTTAGGCTTACGCAAAGCACGACGTTTCAACATTGACCTACGAAAGCTTGCAGGAACAACTTTTTTGGAAGCATTAAGGATTTGGAGATCTTTAATGGGGTTTGTATTGGGCATTGTCAATTTCATTAGTCTATTCCTTACTGGTCTTTAACTATTTCCCAAACACGATAGGGCCGTTTGTACAGGTCTAACAAAGAGTTAGCTAGATGTATAGCAAATTCTCTATCTTCTTGCTCCTCAAAAAACTCCGTATTATACATACGAATTGCACGTTCAAACCCAGCAACGTTACCCATAGCCTTTAAATCCAAAATAATCTTAGTGACTACTCTATCGCGTTCCTCTTCTGTATAAGAAACTAGAGCTGTATATTTAGAATAGAGTAGCGAATACGTATCAGATAAATTTTGGAGATTTTTTTGTTGATTGGTATTAAACTCCCTGATATCGTCTTCATTCATACTATTTACATTAATCAAAGAATTGGCTTGCATACTAGCTATAGCATCACCAAACCCATTTATTTCACCGAATCGGACAATTTGACACGATTTTATAGACATAGTTGGTTTGTCTCCATTACCATTGAATTCAATTGTACTAAATTACTGTATAGGGTTTGTCTTAGAACAAACTCTTTGGGTTCTTAAGGGTCCCAAATCTGTTTGCTCTAACAATTGGTAACCACAATTTGTGTTCAATAAAAGAGAGTGTTTTGCTATCAGAAACAATTGTGTTACCTCTTATCGGTATAAGAGGGTTTTGGTGAACCTCGAAGGTGTAGCTTAGAGAAGGGTGATTGCTTAGGTTTATGTTCAACCCAGGAATAACTTGTAGTTGAAGCCCTCCTCCTAACGCCTTTTTGAATTTGTTATCACCTAACCTACTAATGATTTCACCATAGCTAGATGTTGTTATAGCTTTTAAGTCAACGCAGCTATTTATAGTGAAGCCTGATCTACGTTTGGTAATAGTGCGCCTAGGCTTCATTATTTTAACAAACGTAAGCAGTTCGGTTTTGTCTAAAGCTGCAACCAGTCTTATTCTGCCCTGTGTTAAATAACTTACAATACGTTTATTTCGTTCTTCACCAGAAGAATTCTGGATAGCCACTATACCTTTAGCCCTAGCTTGCTTCATGAACTCAGCGATAGCCAAACGCCATTGTGATTCCATAGTGCCCTGTGTTCTTAACATACTTCTAAACTCTTTTGAGACCATTAAATTGTCCCAAATTTTACGCGCTTCTGGGTTGAACCTGGGAGGGTAAGCCGACTTAGAAGGTGCCTTGCCATGAAACTTATTCTTCAAACCCAACGTTTGTAGGTTAACAGAAGCATCCTCTACGTGTGCCAACTCTTTAATATACATTGTTATTCACCTTTGAGATCTGAAGGGCAACACTTGGTCGTAATTAGGTGCCACAAAGTACCACCATAAAAGAATGTTTTATTCTTAATTGTTATTAGTCTACCTTGTTTTGGGTCATGTGGGAAGTCATTGGCTTTTTCTATATACCCAAATGGATGTGGTTTGTAACAACAAGTATGGCACACGAGCATTTCTCTTCTGTCACCGTTTGTGTTTCTTAGCATGGCACTTATCACACAAAGAAATTAAATTGCTCATTGTATCTGTACCACCACGGGCTTTCGGTCTTATGTGATGCGTTTCAAGTTTACCACCCCTAGATCTACGTTGTAATGGTAATTCACCACATTCACGGCACTTATACCCATCTCTTGTCTGGACACTCTTAGACAGTTCTCTCCACCCACCATTATACCCAAGTCTCTGGATTCTGGTAACACCGTTTGCATGTCTGTTGAACGTAACACTACTCATTGATAGTCTCTATATCTATATGGGAAAGGAAAGAATTTATGAACTTTTCAGGAACAAGCTGTTCACACTTTATTTCACCACCCAATCTGAAAACTTCGTCTTCGTTATAACCCATATATTCATTACTGAATCTATTTCCAAGGTTGGATGAACCGAAAAAAGAGTCATTCGTCTTTGTTCTAAGGATAATAGGTAACCGTATAGTCGAGCTTGTGCCAATACCTTTAGTAAGCTTCCACAATAGCTTACTAAAATTTGGGTTGCTTATGTTGCTAGACGTGACAGAATTCCCAAAATTCGGTAGTACAGAGAAAACAGCAGCGGCTAACGGGTTTGAAGTCCAACTTTGAAATTTTGTATGTGGTTTATAGGTTAGTATCTTCACAGACTTAAACTTATGCGGACGACCAATACCTTTAAGGTCTATTGGTTCTATGTTGCGTGTTGACTTCATGTCACCAATAATATCTTTGATCCTGACTTCTAAGCATCTACCTCTATACATATATTTGGCTTTAGGCGTTAACCAGTTAGAGAACAGGTGCCTACATTTATACAACCTTTCAATCAATTCAAGGCTATTTGAATCAGGAACAACATTTTTTGAGATATGCTTCTCAAAAATGTCTAACAATCTGTTCTCAGTATCCGTATTAGGCTCTGTTCCTGGTTCAAACCAAATGTCACTACCTTTATCACCAAACAGTTGCTGTTGGAACCACTCTTCACACTGAGTTGGTTCGGCTGTCTCTTTCAACCTTGATAAAGCTTGATAAAGGATTTTCATTGTACACCTATTAAAGAATATTCTGTAGAGTAGGAGAAATAAAGAAACACAAAATAGGAATTCCGATTAGACAAACACCCACTATCCAATACAGTTTCCTACAATGATGATCAACACACCTAGGTTGGTAACACATTTTTGTTTCGCAGTTGATATCCATCAGTTCATTACCTCCACCATACGTTCGCCTATGTCAGCTCTTTGATCCTCAATGTATTGAGCGATTCCCTTTGCAGTGTCTCTCACTATACCATTTAATTGTATATGCCTTTTTTCGGGCACATACGTTTCCATGGATCGTTTCAAATTATGGAGATTATCAATAACTATTTGAGCTATACCAATAAAGGCAGGGTCAATAATTTCCCTAGACAATTGCAACGCTAATTGCTTAGTATCCCGTTCAGCCTGCAAATCAGCTATAAGTTCGCGTGACTGACTAACCATGCTATTGAAAGCGTTTGCAGACCGTTCTGTCCCTTCCTTCCTGTAACGATCCTCTGCAACAGGTATTAGGTCTAATAAGGACTGTAACATTGTCCTTTGAAACTTGCTAATAGCATCATCCGTATTAAGACTATTCAGTAGATCGGATATCTGTATGACATCATCTTTAAACACTGAATGCAGACTAGCTAGACGCCTTATTTGTTTACGTTGCTTAGAGCTAAGGTTAGATGTAGACGGCTGTGTTTTAGCCTTCTTCTTAACCCTCGCTAACTGTCTAGTTTGTACCATATTAATATCACTATTTAGAAAGTGTGAACCTTCTTCCTATAAAGATAAACCATATAGGAAGAAGGTTAGCAAAGAATATCCGCATTATTTACGCTTTGCAATCTTCCCAGCGTTCTTCTTGCGATAGAGTGCTTGCTTCTTTTTGATCTCTGCTTTGTTCTTCTGGTAATACTTCTGGCTTACCTTCTTAGCAGGACCCTTTTGAGCTTTACGCTTCTTTGGTTTAGACGTAACAGTCTGTGATTGTGCCATCTTTAAAATCCTTTTTTAACCTGTGTTGTTGACAATTGATTGACCCTTATTCTCAGGTCGTTAAACGCACTCCAAGCCTTGTGTAAGCCATCATGAAGTTCGAGCAAGTCTTCGCTGTAGGAACCCAATTGGTCATAGTGTTGAGTACGTAGTTTATAAAGAAAATCTTTCCATTTATCAGGTTTTATCTGTTCAATGTAGAACAAAGCGTCCTCTATATTCTTCTCGGGCAATAATTCATCTTCAGTGACGTAATTACCACTATTGCATTTAGTTGGTAACTCTTTCAAAATTTGTTTATTGTGTGTCATAAAACTCTCCTAAACCAGTTTAGGATACAAAACCAAATACTTTATTGCAACAAACACCAATTATAAAACCGAGCACCCACGTAGGTATACCAATAACAATGAGTGCTAACGTAATCTCTAGGGGTGGTATAAGGTCAAACATGACTAATACTCCTATCATATGGTTATCCGGTCTTATAGTGATGGACCTAGTTATCAAATCAATCTAGACCCTCTTTTATTTTTCTAACGACTTCAAGAAGCTGGTCAACATAGGGCTTTGGAACCAAACGTTCACATACTATAGGTCTGTCACTAAACCTAAGCACTTCATATTCTTTCGTGTTCACAATCTCCGAACTGAATTTGTTCCCAAACGTATCAGAGCCAAAGAACGATTTATTTGTTTTTGTACGCATAATTACAGGAACTTCTGCAATAGCGTTAAGATTAAATTCACTTCTTCTAAGATTATACCTAAGATCTTCTAAAAAGGTGTCCAGTTTTCTATTAAAAGAGTTTATACTCAAACTAGATTCTAGAGAAAAGTAACCTGCAATGAGAGGGTTTATAGTCCAACTTTCCAACACTTTAAGAGGTTTGTATGAAGCCTTCTCAATTTTAATGAATTTTGTAGGTAAACCCTCAAGAGATATGACACTCGTCTTTTTCAAGAAAAGGTCGTTAAGCTCTGCAAGACTCTTTTTATCTCTAATACCACGGTACATAATACCTTGTTTTGGCACAAGCCAATCATCAAACAGATGCCTACACTTATACAAACGTTGTAAAACTTTTGCGTCCGCACTGTTTATATTGAAAGGTTCGCCACTAAAATGTTGGTAAAGAACTCTTAGTAGTTTAGTTTCTGTTTCAGTATTAGGCTCTGTTCCAGGTTCAAACCAGATATCTCCACCCTTATCACCAAACAATTGTTTTTGGAACCACTCTTCACACTGAGTTGGTTCTGCTGTCTCTTTCAACCTTGATAAGGCTTTGTGCAAAATAGTCATGGTAACAACCCTTTATAAGTCTAGCTCAAATTCAGATACTAATCCTTCTTTAGTGAGGATCGTTATCCCTAGGTCAATAGCTCTTCGTTCCTTTGTGCTTCCAGTTCCTTTCAGTCTCACTACTAATATAGTCACCTTTCGTGAAAACCCGTTAGCTATGTGCCCACCTTCCTGTTCAATACGTGCTTCTAAATCTTTGTCTCTAAACCCTGTGAACAAGACAATTTCACCAACCATGCTCCCTTTATGGACATCATCGACTTCTTCAAAAGGTTCTACCGTAACCAAACCTTTGATGCGTTTCGTGAAAGAAACGAATTTAGGGAAGCCTATAGCAAACTGGTGCGCTCGTTTATCGCTAAAGCCAGTTATACTAAGTGCCATTTGTACCAATTTGTTTGAATCAAGGCTGTTTAAATCCATAATATTGGGGTAGCGTCTAATTAGTGGCGTTAGTTGCTTTATTCCAAAGCCTGGACCAAATGCACTAGATGCCGCCATTAAAACTGGTAGAGAAACAGGGTTCAACGCTTTTTTAATACCTGTGACGATTATGGTAGCTGTTCTGTCTTGAATACCAGGAACGCTCATCAAGGTTTGTTTATTAGCGCGTATGATTCGATGGATCGAATTTATACCATTATCCACCAAACGTTGAACGGTTCCTTGTGCAAAATTTTCTACGCCAATAGTAAAGAAGAACCAAGCAATCTGTTTTACCAATTGTGTATCGGTTCTTCCAACTGCTTTAATGTCTACCCTAGACGAGGTCCATTCATAATCTAGGTCTGGTAAACCTGGTTCCCTAGATGGTTTCAGGGTTTCTAAAATATGTGGTATAACGTCGCCACTACGCACAATCCTTAAGATTGAACCAACGCCTATTTTATTGTCAACTATGAATTTTGCATTAAAACCAGTTACTCTACGTATTGTTACACCACCCAGTCTTATTGGGTTCACAACGACTGTAGGCTTGAGCAACCCATTTTTAGACACGTTCCAGTTAATACTGATAACCCTTACCTTAGCTGTTTGATCATCCAGCATCATTTTAAAGGCGAAACTGTACTCTGGGTTGCCAGTAACTGGTCTCTTGTGCGCTCTGTTAGCCGTAACAACGAGACCGTCTATCCTAAACTTAGACAGCTTTTTCCGAGCGATGAACCTTTTGGATAGAACATCGTCATCTAAAAAGTTATATAACTTGGCCGGTGCTATAGTGAAGCCAAGGGTATTTTTAAGGTAGTTTAACTGGTCACTTGGTTTTTTACGTGGTGAAATAAGCTCATAGCATATAACATTTGCATCCTTAAGTGCCGGGCTTATTGTCTTCCTAGTTATCAAACCGCTCATGAAATTACGTGGATTCTCAGCGTTCTTGGCATACTTATTGAACGCTAAGTCCGACATAATGAGTTCGGCTCTAACGGCAAAGGTCTCCGTAGTCTTTGGAAGGTTCAACATCGGAAGCATGACTGTGATGTCTTGACCAACCGCCCCATTCCCACGTGTGTAGAGCCTGTATACGCCTTGGTTACAGGTTATTAGTAGTGAAACACCATCTAGCTTGTCAGCCACTACACAGGAGCCTTGGTGGTTAGACAACCATTTATCCAGATCTCCCGTATTAGGCTTTATTTTGTCAAGGCTACCCATATAAAAAGGGAGTTTAACTTTTTTCTCGCGTTCAATAGGTGCCCCTACTTTTTGAAAAAGGTTGTGGTCTGGCATACGCTCACGGACAATGTCCTCAATTATATCAAACTCGGCGTCTGATAAAAAAGGGGAACCGCTATAATACGTAGTTTTGGCACGTCTATAAAGTTGACGTAGTAGCTTGTCACTAAGTGAATGGACGTACTTTGTAGGGTCCGCTTTAAGTCGTACTACGTCAAATTCGTATGCTAAAACCACTTTTAACCTTTTCATAAATATATAGGAACCTTATAAGTAGTAAGTTTCTAACTTCAAGACTATGGTTTAACTTTGTTTACACTCTCATTGATTTTTTTGATTAGATCGCGTGCTCTTTTTAGGTTTTCGATTATTTTTTGCTTATTTATGGCATTTTGCGTATCGCTGTCAAGAGAACGAAAATCCATAAAATGACCTAAAGCAGAACTAATACCTTCATAAGCGGTTCCAAGATTACTGCCAACATCACTCATAAATTTTTCTGTATCAATGGTGTCTTCAGCTACTTCACTTTTACGTCTTGTACTATCATGATTAAGCCTAATAACAGCTTGCTCAACAATACGCATTTTATTTCTCCTCATTTTGTAATTGTTCGCCATGTGTTGCTTGCAGACGCAAAAACATATCAATAGCGAAGGTGTCAAGGTCCGAAACTATTTTCGTAACCCGTCGAGCATCACTAGACGCCCTTTTCTTAAAAGCGATTAAAGCACTAACCACTTCATCGGAATATTCCAACTCCCTACAAACATCAAGGATCGTCCACAAGGCTTGGTCAGAAATAACGTTCTGTAGAGGTTCTAGTTGACCAACAATTTTCTTCTCTTGTGGTCCCAAGGAGCCTAGTTTCTTGCTATCAAAACCAGAAGTAACTGTTCCATATTTAAGCCGGTTAACAGCTTGTCTCACTGCTGCAATTTCAGAGCGTCTCATCACGCTATCCCATGAGTCTGCATAAGGGTTTCAAGGTTAGCAAAATAGCTAGGATCTTGTTGATACAAGTCTGCATAATATTGCTTGATATCCTGTTCTGTCAAATCCAAGGGTTCTTCAACCGTAGTTGGTTTAATTTCATCGGCAACTTCTTTTTTAAGCTTAGGCAAACTATCACCCAAACTAGCAACTTCAACAACCAGTGCTTGATCAACCCTTGTTTCTTCACCATCGCGAACACAAACAAGGATATCCCCTGTGTCAGTGCAGGAAGACACAACCATACCAAACTTGATGCAAGCTTCCTCAGTATCAACAAATTCTAGGTAGTCTTTCTTACCACAAGGAACAAAAACCTTTGACAGCTCAGTTGTTCTGCTTAAAGTCTGTATCATAGGAACGCCAACTTTACGCTCCCGAACAGATGACAACAACTCAGACAGATTCTCATCTTGATCACGACATAAAAACTGTTGTCCACCACTCTCTTTAATGTTCCACAGGGTCTGGTCTGTTTCATCCATTAATATGTTAGACGAAAGAACACGCATATTCTCTATACGAGAAGTGGTATATGGTTCTACGACACGATTAGGTAATACAAACCCTGTAAGAAGTGGGTGGCTACTACGTACACCACTTAATTGGCGGAACGAACCTTCTACAAGCCTTGCGCTCCCTTTTAAAGCCTTGTTTATAGCAGCTTGTACTGTTTTCTTGTCACTATTATTAGATGATAACCCTACAATAATACGTGCTGCTTTACCATCGGCCAACACTTCGTATTCATGCACGGTAGCCAACAATTGACAAGCATTTCTACCCCTAAGCTTCTGGGTAATTAAGGCTGGATCAAAACGACGATGTGTTGTAGCGTTCATTACGCTTCTCCTTGTACTATTACATATTTACAGAATTGATTATAATAAAGAGTCAGATAAACCTTCTTACAGTGCTTACCGGGCTCAAAGAAATTCCTGCGGCTCCAATACGCCTAGCATTAGCACTCACATTCTCGGAACCATCTCCTCCTGTAATGCCTTTCTTTTTTGCTTGACGTTTAAAACGTTGAACGTTATCTGCTAAATAGGCTTCTGCGTTAGACAACTGATCCGATAAGTATTGTGTAATATCTACGGATAAGCTTATTGCTTGTCCACCAAAGTCAAAAGACTTTTCACCTTCTACCAGATACTGACTCCTTAAAGCCACTGCTTTTGAAGCAGTTAGCCAAAAATGTGTGATTGGTCCCTTAGCACGCGTCATAGTGAAATTTGTTATTTGGTCTAAAGAATTGAAATAATCAGTACCACTCTTTAGAAATCCCAACATATCGACTAACGTGTACTGAGCCTCGGCTAACCCTGTTGATGTATGCAACCTATTAATCCAATCGGATAATTCTTTTTGAGCTGAAAGAATAGATGGTGTTACAACAAATAACCTACCTACTTCTTGCTGTGGTACATTATTGACTCTATAGTCCCAAATCACAGTATAGGGCACCAAAGATGGGGTTAGCCTTGTCACAACTAGATCAACCGATGCCTTAAACCTATATTTGTCGTTACCTCCTTCAAAAGATGCTACACCTGATTCTGTATATAACAACACGTTATCATCGTCATAAATTGTAACGTTAGCTGTTTCTACATCACCAATTGGCAACACACTTAATAATTCAACTGTTGAATTACCATATATTTCTACTGCATCTTGTGGTCCAAAAGGATCTGTAACAGAAGGGAATACTAAGAAAGACTCAAAATAAAGAAGGTCATCGGAACCATCAAAATCGAATACCCATTTGAGTTGATATACAGTGCCAGAATCAACAACTTCTAAGGTATTAGGTAAGCTAATGTGTGCTATTGCTGTAGTGTGTTCATCTGATAATTCTGTAGTGAACGCAAATCCAGACGCATACTCTATACCAGAGAAATCTAGTAAACTCCAACTGACTACGACAACATCAACTTCAGTCACGGATACAGGCATTTGCACTAAAGCACTTGCTGTTATTTCACGACCTATCGTAGCACTAATAATTGGTTTGACTGTTTGGTACATCAATACTTTCCTTTATTTAGGATACAAAAATCAAAGGCGTTTTATGTCTTGGACCACTATCAAATTGTCTTTAGCTAAACAACTCGTTAATAAGGATTTACCTTGTTTCAAGTTAGAAAAACTATTTGATCCAATAGTGCTCGCACGTACTGGGTAGGGAGACGTTGTTATAAAGTATTTAGAGGGTGTAGCCGTTACAAATATATTAAAGGTATCGTACACAAATCCTTGGGTATCGGATAGATTAGAAAGTTCTAACACAACATGAAATGATGTCTCATTGTTTCCAGAGGTAACACTATATTGAATTTTGGATAAATCAAACTGCCCCGAAAGAAGTCTCTTGCTATGTTCATACAGTGACCTTCCAAGTGTGTTAAGCTTACGTGGCATTTTTGAAATAGCTATTTTTTCAATATATCTCTTGTGTATACCAATCTCTGATTTTATCAATTCTTGCAAATCAGAGATTGTGTTAACAACTTTGTTTAGCCTGGTCTCATTATTAAATGTGTGTAATACTCTGGCTTTTATAACACATAATAAATCTAACTTAGATGTACATATATTAATAGCATCCCATCGTTTGGCTAAAACTGGTTCTAGTTCGTAGTCATGGTCTACAAATTTGTCAAAAACAGATGATACAGTATTCAGCCTGATTCGTAGCCCACAAAGATACCTAGACACTTCTGGCAGACTACGAAAGCGAGGTTCATCTATAACACTTAAAACTTCCAAGTCTTTAATCAATTTTTGTGATGGTTTCATTATAATAACCTATGTATCACGTTGCTAGCTCTTGGTAGAGCATGTATATCATGTGGCAATAATGTACCAAGTTCAAAAGACTTTAACGGAAAAACATTACATTCGTGCCCATAAATATTGCCACGAGCATCCTGTAATGGATCTGAGTCCGTGGTACGCCAATATCTACCATAGACATGATCAAAGATCATTGATAGTTTTGGAACCCTTGAAATAAGAGGTGGTAGTACAACCGTACCAGTAGCTAAACCCTCAAGTAAAATTGTGTCCTGTAAATCCTGTATCTTGGAAAAGTCTGCTAACAAATCATTTGTTGACAAAGAGAATTGAATTTCAATATGTGTGAATTGTTGACCCTGAGCAAGATCCACCCTTAATTCACTTTTAATACCGTTAGCAAATGGTAGTATAGCAGACTGTTGCAACCCTGGTTCCACAGAAACGGCGTTAACAAAGAGTGGGAGCTTTATAGGATGTTGTCTATCAAAAATACGGAAAGCTGTTACTGATATGGCATTCTTTGGAAATACAACATCGAACAATACAAACGCACCATTACGTTCACTCATTATCTTATTAGGTGCAGCTGTATGATCAATAGAGATACCTTCTGCGTCTTTTAGCCTAGAAGGAGACAAAACAATACGAGAGCCTCTAAAAACGTTATATCCACCAATAAATGATGTTCCAAAACAGACTGGGCACGAAGTACCTGAAAAACCAAAAGGATTCATATCTGGTGTAGGTATTGTACCAGATATTTCACCTAAATCTGTTATTTCGGCATCATCTGTCAAAGTAACGGGTGTCCTTTTATCGTCACCAGTTCTGGGTCTAACACTAGATGTTGTCCCTATTAACATGTCATGCTTAGCATGAATACTATCAGAAGGTGTGATCGTAACAGGGCTGCTCAATAATGAATCCATTAATTCTGGTTTCATAGAGCCATCCGATGCCAAAGTGTCATTATAGGTACACGAACACGGGTAACCATTTGTTAAAGGTATATATAGAGTTATGGGATGTGGATTCACAAGAAATGCGTTATTGATCTCTTGTTGAGCAATTGATGACGTATTATCCAATACCTTATCAGCTATTTCTTTGACTCTATGAGTACGTGCTGTTCTTACTTGTTTTTGACGACGAACAACAGGCATAAAAACCCCTATATCTAATAAAAAATGCTATATAAGCCAATTTATTTGTAGTTAGTGTAAATAAATTTAGAACTTACAACAAACCCTACATAAAATTATCAAGTGAAGGCACTACTTTATGCTAGACAGGAAATTTATACGTGTTATTGGTCATGATCCAGGATCACGCAATTATGCTTTCTCAGTGGTAGATGCTAGGATACACAATAAGGTTTTACAATATAGAATCCTAAAATGTGGTATAGTTGAACCTGTTATTCCTGCATTAAAAGAGGGTTTACACAGTGGCTTATTAAGGTTAATTGGTAGTCTAAATTCTATACTAGGAGAGTTCAAACCAATAGACTACTTTATAGCGGAAAGGTTTATCAGCAGAGGTCTTATGGGTGATATTGGAGAACGCACCAATATCATGCTTGGAGTAAGCCTGACCCTAACTTCTCGGAGCAAAGTTGGATTAATCGGATCTTCATTGATAACAGCTTCTACCTGGAAGAATCAAATAAAGTCTAAGGTAGACTTAAAACGTTTATATAAACAGTGCTCTAGAACGCCACATGAAATAGATGCTTCATTTATAGCACTCTACAAAATATGTGTACACTTTGGAGTCAAACCATTCTCTTTTATTACGAGTCTAAATCATATACGAAAGTTCATGGAAGAAGTTGAGGAGAATAGTATAAGTAAGCCTCGTAAAATAAGACCTACAGAAGGATTTAATCAATGCTTTGTCCATTAACAGGTGTAGAAGGATGCCAAAAAGATTGCATGTGGTTATCCGTGGAAGAAAAATGTTTCTACACTCTAGAACACCTTAAAGATAAAGAGTTAGCTAAGTTTAAAGGGGTTACGATACCTGAACTAAAAAAGTTGCGTGAAGAGGGTCAAGACAGAATTGTTGCTTTAATGTTGCTACACAAATACCTAGAATACGTCTCGCAGAAAGTTGATAAAAGAGAAGGTCAACTACCAAAAACAATAGAGAAACGCTACCCATTCAACCTTCCTGACATACAACAAGGAATAAAATTTGTGGTCCCGGCTTCTAACAAAAAAATGTTTCAAGCCTTTTTAAAAGACGAACGTGTGACGAGCATAATACCTATAGAAAAGGTTTTACACGTATCTAACGTAGAATTAAAACAACTCAGAAACATCAATGGAGAGCCTCACAATGAAACAATCTGACGTACCTACACTCGACTTACATAAACTAGAACAGTCTCCACGCGGACCAATATGGGTCTTCAACAATACAAGTGGGGATAACAGGAGCGATATTCTATTTAGTTCGGCACGCCTAAATGGAACAAAGATTGATACAGTCCGGGTTCCGACATCATTTTTACCGATTGATTTGACGAAGCAAGTACCACGAAAACAGGTATTAGAGGGTGCTGAATTTAGACGGGCAATCTCAAGAAATCTTCTTAGGTTAGTGTCCAGTGTAGACGTTGTTGGGTACATGGAATCATTAGACAAAGAAGATGTTGATCTTGAATTGGAACGTATTCACAACCTAGAAGCTTCTGGTGCTATTGAGGGGCAAACGTCTAGCATTGGTCAAGAAACTGCTGAAGCGATTGTTAAAAGCGGTATGGGTATTGGTGATGTAAATTCGGCAGTCGTTAGCTTGATGGCAGGTCTAACAGAAAAGGATAGTCAAACACCCTTGATTGGTACACTACGCACGATGGCAGAAAGTTTGGTAGACAAGGACTGGAAATACATAATAAGGGAGGGTCAAAAACTCAGACTGAAAAAACTGGTTATGTATGCCAATAGGGAGCTTAAACAGTTGACTGGTAGTTAAATACATATTGGGAACAAAAATGGGTTGCAACTAAATAATGCAACCCATTTTTGTTTAAGAAGTGTCTTAGTTAGAAACCAGCCTATTTTGTAGTTCTTTAATAAAGTCTATACCCTGTTGATATGAAACGCCAAGGTATTGCAACGAAAGTCTAGTGTATAGTGACAGTTGGTCTTGTTGTACTAACTTATCATAGTATTGATCGTTTGTGACGTTCCTCTGTATTTTACGGTTTGTGTGTAACCATTTTGTAAAAAATAAGTCGTATTCCCCTGTTAGCAAGTACAAGAACGTCTTCTTGTGTCCAGTATATTCATTGAGGATATTTTGAATTGAAAGAAGGTCGTCCAACGAAAAACTGTTACCTAAAAACGATCCATAATCACCCTGAATAGTCATTATGTTAACATCTGTCAGTTTGTAGGTGTGTGTTTCATATACCATGCTTAATGGAAGGATCCTACTTGAAAAGTTCCCATCAACATCACGACTTAACACACTACGGCTCTTTGTAGTGTGCTTTACGATTAGATTTATCCCACTATTATGAACCACACGTTTAAATATGTTAGTGCTATGTAGGGGGCTTTTAATACATGGGTACATCATAAACAGACCTTGAATGCCGCTAATAGTCAGTTCCATAACCAAGTCGTCTAAAAGCAACCCATGAGACTGCATCAAGAATTTCATCTTCTTTACAATAAATTTCCGTGTATATATGTCTACCTCCTTAATAATCCTGCTTACATTGTGATCAAAACTTGTAAGAGACTCAGCTTCATACTTATCCTTGTATGAGTACAAAGCTGATCGAAGCTCTTCGTCCTGTTTAACAAAAATACCTAAGTCTACGTCATTCTTATTGACACCAAACTTTTTAGAGCTTGCATAGGCATAATCTTTTGACAAATTGTCAGTGATATAGAAATGGTATAACCATAATTTAATGTTCTTTAGTATATACCCATCTACAATCAGCTTACTCTGGAACCTCCTAAGACTAGCAGGATCATCCAAAAAGTCTAGCATCCGACTTGTGAATTCCTTCGTGTTAATGCACCTAAAAATGAAAAGGAGTACCACACAAACAACATCTTTTTGGTTAGGGTACAGAGACCTTAAATAGGTTGGGAAAAACTGCATTAAAAGCAATTCAATAGTAGACCTTGAGCTAACCATTATAACCCCCTATCAAAATGCTATTTTAACAGAAGTACCTGATGAGCGTCTTTTAACTTTCATGGTGTTGTCACTACTACGAACCTTACCGCGTTGTTTTGGTTTGTTCATGGTAACCAAGTCATGGTCCGAAGCGTCAATGGTTGGAATCTCATGGGTGTCTAAGTCAACAGTCTTTGATTTCTTTACAGGGACATTTTTACGTGGCGATGAATTTTTACGTAGATTATCAGGTGTGGTTGTGAGACCTTCTTTAACTAACCTAGAAGCGACTCTATAGAAATCTATTTTTGAAAGGACTTTTTCAACTGGAAGTGACAGGAAAACAAGCTTTTTACGCTTCTGCTTTCCACGCAAGGAAGATGCAATATATAGGTACTTAAGGTCTTTAGACGCACCTATAACTCGACCGTTAAACCAACAATCAAGGTACATCATTTGGGGTGCAGATAAATTCATGTAAACGGGTTGGCCAAATTTATACCCAGTTTTTTGAATAGTGGCTGCATATTTAAATAGGTAGGAAAGGATACGAAGTTGTGAGGGTCTTAAGTCACGAGCAATGATAGCTATTTGTTCTATGGCTGTTTCTTGTATTGTAACGAGTCTATAAATGTCTGGTGTAAAATCATTGCAAGCTGCTGCAAATGTTTGTATGCCTAAGTCAGAACATTTTTTTTCATATACGGCTGGACCCCTTTTATAGTGTAGGCATTCAGAACAGCGTAAACCCAGGCTGAGTTTCGTTGATTGATCTACTTTTTTTAACATGGCGGGTGATCCGTTGGTAAGTGGTCTGTAACAACCACGGTTGATAGTTATCTTATGAACTTCGTATAGATTAAATGAATGGCTTTTTCAACAACTTGTGCTTGGGTTAACCCTAGACCCTTAGCACATGAACGTAACATGTAATGCGTGTGCGTGTCAAGGGTCGTCATGAATTTTATAGAGCGATTACATGAATCTTTTGAAAGTTTATCAGCTTTTAAAATGACTGAGGCTAGGTATAAAGCTTGTGCTTGATGGTTAGGATATACCCACAACGAACAAAGTTCTCTAAGGTAGACTTCCCCAAAAGAAACGTGCTTACCAATGTTTATTTTATGGATTGAATAGTGACAAACCCCACATAGCGTAACTGTGGGGCCTTTTTCACCGCCACAATGTCTAGGTATGACGTGGTGTTCTTCCAAAGCATTTTTGTTATGGCAAATCCAGCAGTGACTAAGTAATAGTGTTTCTTTTATTTCCAAGAATGTTTACCTGGTATATAGAAGGTTTAAAGTGTGGCGTGCTGCTACGCTAAAGGAAAGATCGGCCTTACCAAATCACACTCAGATGCTAACATATATGGGTTTCTAGGTTATCCATCAAGACATTTTATGTGTGCTTGTACGACTTGATGCACTAGCCAATATCCTAAATACACGTGTTTGAGTCACTGTTATTATAGGCTATAGCAAACCTCATTATCCCAGCCTTACTCATCGTCATTGGTGTTGTGCTGGGAACCAATGAACGCCTTGACATCTGTCTTTGTTCCACTCTTTAAAGGATGGCTGCTTCTAAGCCAACCTACCACACTTTAAACCTTGTAGCTGACTATGGTTTCTAGGATAGCCACGACACATGATATCATGTCAAGGAACTGATGTCAAGGAAAAATTTGTAGTTCAAACAGATTTTAGTCTAGCGTAGTGGACAATAATCAGGAGATGACGAGCCTAACACATCGGGGACAGGCAACTCTACTCCATCACGCTGTATTAAAACATTGCAATAAGCTCTAAGAACACCATTTGAATCCTTACTCTTAATCAAACCTGGACAAAGAGCCAATTCTTCTGGTCTACCATAAGCACACATAATAATGGGTATTAAACCATTGGGTAGAAGCGTTACTATGAAAAAAGTATCAGAATCTTTACACCTTCCTAGAACAACTGACCAACCAGCTTCCAACTTTAAGAAAACAGATACTTCTTTGTCAGCACTTTCTATCTTTCCTATACCAAGATAAACAGTATAACAGTGTGGGCAGTTATCTAAACCCTCTTTTTCAAAAGAGTATATACCAGAATTTATTGCTTGGCCTTTAATAGGGGAAAGTATACCACAGTTTGGGCACATAATATTCATGATTAATACCACACTCTATAAAAATACTTTTCTAGAATAGCCTCGGACCCTTCGTATATACTAGCTATGTACCATTCCACATCATCTGGAATAGATATTACCTTTAGACCTCCTACTAATTCTGGGTACTGTTGAACCGCTTTAACCAAAATAGAATCGTATCTAGGTATATCAACATCTGGGTCGAATGGTTTGTCTTCGTCTACTAGATAGTAGTTCCCGTTCTCGTCTACTCCAAGATGTTTTATACCACTGAGCTTAAGCCAATATTCCACAATTGCTTTAGGCAAGTGATATGGATTATTATGATCCGTATTAATAACTATGTGTTGCATCATTTCTTCCCCATATTAAGGATTATAGCTCCTAACACAGCAGCCAAGGCTGAATACAATTGGCTGCTTATTGGATCTGAATTGTTTGGCGTCTGTGCTAACTTAATAGAATCTGCCCTAAGTTGGTTTAGGTATGACAAATTGGCTAAAGGTAAAGTGTTGCCTTGTTGATTTGAAACTGATGTATTAGTACCACCAATGATAGGAAAGCTTTGTTTTTCTTCAACATTGATTGGAATCTTAGGATCCACTGTAAACCCACTTATGAGGCTCATTTGAGTCTTGAGTTGATCAATAGTCCATAACATGTTCTGGTGATCTTGTGGTGCAGGTGGTGAGCGACGTAGATTACGTGGTTCATGACCCTTTTCTAAAGATGCTAGGTGGATAAATTCAACACCAGTACGTTGTCTAGAGTATAAACTAACGTTAAAGACTAGGTTGGGTTGTTCATCGCTTATACCAGCTATAGATACTTGTTGTCCGGGTACAAACTTCCTCAGTTTTTCAAAGTCTTCGGGACCATTTATCTCTATGATACTCATGGTTATTCTCCTTAAAAGTTATCAAAACTAATCATCATTCTAGATACCGAGACCCCAATCACAAATCTTTATTGATTGGTTATGACCAAGGATTGCATTATATTGGTTCTCTCGTATTAACCAAACATAGGTGTGCCCTGTACCCTTATACATAGACGCCTTATTAAAGACAACGAAGGCGAAACCTAATTTCTTTTTCAAAGTAGGGGTTATGTGAGTAACATAATCTTTAACCAACATACCTCTCTTTCTTATGTAAGATTGATTGATAGCCAACACTGTTTGATTTTTTATCACTAGGTAGGTCTCAATAACAGAGAACTCGAAACCTGCTTGAGATATTTTTTCCCTATCCACATAATTATTAAAAACAGGTACAACAGGTAAACTAAGGAGTACAAACTTTTTACGGCTATTTTTTAATGGTAAAACGTATTTAAGGTAGCTGTTCATTTCTAGAACAGATTTAGCTTGCTTCTTAGACCTAAGACCTTTATGATCGGATTCCAATAATGAAGGTTCACTTGAGACTGTTTGCATCTCAGATCTAGCTCTATCAAGAGCTATTTTAAGCCCGTCATCCCAAGGTAATATATCTGTTGTTGATTTTGATTGCTCTTTTGGAACAGTTGGTTTACTAGGGACAAATTCTTCTAAACTAGACAGTAGGGTGCCTAACTTTGAAATCAATTGGTCTTTAAGACCCATGACATGGTAGAAGGTTAACTCACTTGATTCAAAAGCATCTAACGAGCTTGTAATAGAATTAGAACAGAAGTCTATATCATTACGAAGTGTTTTGACGGTAATAGGTAACCTTCCTTTATTCTTTGGTGTCAAAATAGATCTAGATTCTAATAGTAGAGTAGACATCTGTTTAAGCATAGAATGCCCCTTTGTGGGGAATGTTCTTTTATTCAATCTAAACATGCTTTCTTCAACACTTCGTAACTTTGTAATCAATTGGTTCTTGTCCCCAATGTTTATTTGAACGGTCATAGTCCACCTTCATAGGATTTGAAACGTTAATAAAAATAGGCTACATGCTAGCGAGGAACTCTTTTAAATCCGCTTTCAACTTCGCATTTGTTGCCTTGAGATGAGAGTTTAACACACTTATTTCACTTTTGCAAGTACTAACTTGCTTGTTCAACTCTTTAACGTTCCACTTGTGTAATTGGCGGATTCTAAACTCCAAAATTTGGTGGGCTTCTTCACGCGTTATCCTAAGTACTTTAGCTAAGTATGAGTCAGGGTCGTTTGCGTCTAAGGAAGACAACACTATGTCCTTATTAATTGCTGCTTTGATTCGGAGATTCAACCCACTAATTTTTTTATCCACAATACTTACTTGATGGCGCAAACTCTTACGCTCCAGCGTTATCCTCCAAGACACCCAGTTCTTCAACAACTGTGGAATATTAGTTTGTTTAAACGGCTTCACCTTGGGATCATCATTGATTCTGCCCGTAACATGGTTAAAGTCTCGTGATAGGATGTTGACTTTAAAACTAAGTCTAGTATTGAAACACTTAATCACTTCCTTTGACAGCGTTAGAAACTGTATAGCAGCAGACTTCTTCAGAACAACTGTGTAGCGTGGTCCATTCTCAATTGAAGTAGCGTCCTCGATAACTTCAACGAAGGGAAAATTACGCACTTTTATAATTGTTGATTCAAGGTTCAAACTAGGTGCAAAATGCGTGAAGGTTATAGAACTATTGGGTTGATCAATTACGCATGGAGACTTAAACCGTATACCACCTGAACCCTCTTTATAGAAAGCCAATAATTCATCTTTCCCATTTTGATCCAGGATGGCTTTACCACCGTATTGATAATTAAATTTTAGGTGCTTAAGGCACTCGGTTGGACCAACTGTCTTACCTTCAAGCAAAAAATTGATTAGTGTAGCGACACCTCTAATCCCGAAACTAGGGATGTGTGATGTCCCACCCATTGCAATACCAAACGACCCATTAAGCAAGATATTAGGTACCAAAGAGGGTAGGATAACTGGTTCAGTGTCTTTACCATCATAGGTTGGCATAACGTCTATAATGGGTAGGTACTTTGGATCAAAAAACGCGTGATCACCATACTTGGAAAGGCGGCATTCAGTGTACCTCATAGCAGCAGCAGGATCCATAATTGATCCCCAGTTACCCTGACCCGAAATAGGAGGCTCGCTCATATTGGCTAGAGTAACGGTTGCACCATAAACGGATGTATCACCGTGCGAGTGAAATTTGCCCAAACAGTTTTTTACACAAATGCCATTAGCAAAAAACTCATGAGCAGTATCAACTGTTATGTCGTAGTTATCAAATTTCCCTATATAATTAAAGGCTACTATGTTAGCTAATCTGTATTCATGTGTAGGTGGATTTGCTGGTCTCATCATAAGCTCCCTTGTCAAGGTGTTGGTGAAAACACTAGGTTCATACGAATCTTTAAGCCTCTATAACAATGTCATCATTTGGTGTTAGGTCACAAACCTTCTTCCAAAAGAATTTATCACCAACTTTAACCTTCACTTCCTGGTTCTTGGTAGTTATTACAACCTTGTCATCATTTAATGCTAATTCATACATTGGTTGGTTTTTATTAGCAATCAATCCAACTACTGGGTAGACACCACGGGACGTTGTCACAGTGTCCCCTACCTTTAGGTTTTCAATAGAAATGGACCCAAATGGTGTACTAATAGAGGTTCCTTTCGTAAAACAATCCCCAACAACACGAGCTGCTTTAAGCATACCTGCTTTATGATGTAACCCTAGTTTGTGCATAGCCCACAGAATCCTACGTTGTACAGGTTTTAACCCATCTCTATAATCAGCGATTGCACGATCTTCAAGCGAATACTTTCCAAAAGCAGACATAACGTCATGAGTATATTGTAATAATCCTACATCTCTGCATTCAACTTCCGTTGTTACTGATTTAGGTCTATCTATTTTCGTTCTGCTGGTCATGGGTAATTACCTTGAATTTTTGGTGTTTATCGAATAGGTACAACGTTTTCTGGTGAAGGTGCCATACTTGGTGGGATGATGCCTATTAAAGCGTGTATATATCTGTCTTGTATGTCCTTCTTAGGAGTGAAAGGCATTGTAGCCACTTGTGAAAAGTCAAACTTCATGTTTAGCGTGGGCATTTTATTCGTGTTACCAGTTCCCTCACAAAAATAAGAAACTGGCAAAAACCCAATTTGTATCACTTGTGCCCCACTTACATCTTGTCTATTTGAAGTGATATCCAACAGTACAGCATTTTTTAGATGGATAGTGTTTGTTTCTTTATCAACACGACACTGCCCTAGGTATTCCCGTGTGTTGTTACATAACACAATTTTAATGTCTTGTCTATCCATTATTTTGACTCCAGTCTGGTTAAAAGTGGATCTTTAATACCAAGCTGCTCAAACCCTGCTGCCCGTAACACACAACTTTCACAAGTGCCACAAGGAAATATGTTACCTGCAAAACATGTTGTTGTATAGCTTAGTATGGATTGGCAGTTATTGAACTCATAACCTAATTCAATAGCATCAGCCTTAGTATTTATATAAAGATCATGTGAGGAAACTGCCCTTGTAATCTTGCCAACAAACTTATGTAGGGGTGACCACACCTTAATATCACGATAGAGGCTAGTTGAAAGAGTCTGTTGCATTGTAGAAGCAAATTCTGGAGATGTATCGGAATTGCCTTCTCTATGAAGGGGTGAGGCAATACCACTGACAAGGTTAAGGCAGCCCCAGTTATAGGCATGATTAGCAGCAACTGTAAAGAACAACGTATTTCTACAAGGGATAAACGTTAGAAAAGCTAGGTCTTTGGTGACCTGTGAAGCATTCTCATATTTAAAAAGCTTGTTAGAATGGTCTACAAGGGGTGCAGTTGATTGTAATAGGTCTGAAGGGATCTTTACAATTGAAAGTGATACGTCTAACAAGCCAGAAATTTTCTTAGCAGACTCTAGTTCAATTGCGCGACTAAGCTGGTTGTAGTCAAAGAAGATTGATCTAACTTCATCAAATTTTTGTTTGGACCACATAAGAGCTACTGTCGAATCAATCCCACCAGAGAATAGAACAAGTGCCTTAGTAACCATGGTAAACCCTTTAGTTGTTTAATTGCAAACGTTTAAGGGGGGTGGATTTTCACCCACCCCCCTTACCAAGCTACTTAATTTTTATGGTTGCGTCTTAAGCTGCTTTAAAAGCTAGGCCATGAGATTCCAAGCCGGAAACAAGGAGTTTCAAAGACCGACTACCAAGACCTTCAACACCTTTCATTTCGTCGAGAGTCTTAGACTTAAGACGACGAATGCTCTTGATACCGGCTTCATCAAGGGTACGAACCACTCGGGCACTCACTCCCAAGTCAGCAATGGTTAGCTTTTGAGCGGCTACGCCGGTAGAAGTATCTGTACTTCCATCTCCATCCTTCGCTACAGTAGCACTAGGAACAGGAGTTGCTGTTTTTGCCTTTCGCGTGCGAACAGCCTTACCGTTTACAATGGTGATTCCACGAGCATCACACTCTTGAACCCATTGATCAGCAAGAGCAAACGTCTTTTGAATAGTAGCCTCATTGTCAGTTTCACCCGACTCGATGACGGTACGTAGAACAGACAGGTAGACTTCAGACTTTGTAAGGGGGGAGGTTTGAGGTGCCATGGTATTGCGATTCCTTATAACTGAATTGATTAGAATGTAATGGGGTAAACCCATTCAAACCCGGATTTGGTCTCCAGGTGTAAGGTTAGAAGCTTGTTTGCGCAAACAAGCTAAAGATATGGTTTAGAGAACATTGTATTGTTTGGCAACCAAACAACTTCCATAAAATTATCGGATACGAGTTTAGTCGATACGATGGCGGTCAAGTTTGTTTCCATGTAAAAATTCCAGACAAAGGTTGAATGTTGAAAAAGAGTATAATCCAAACTAGCCATGGAGTCAATAGAAAATATAGTCTACTCTAAAATTTATTCTGCGGTTAGATTGTGGTGCAGACTTTTTGCATCCAAGCTATTGATAATGTCTTGCCTACCGACTTTACCCAAGCCAGCAATACCAATAAATTCTTGTTGGGACAGTCTTGCTATACTGTGTGGAGTATACTTTCCTTCGCGTAAAACCCTTTTTGATCGGTTACTGAGTACGTACTGAGATATAGGTGTAGGTGTAGGTTTGTCAAATTTTTGACAATGTTTTAGAAATGCGTCTGCATAAAGGAAGCTTTCACAAACAGCATCTTTGTAGTCTGTAAACCTTCCTGATTGTATTACAGAAGGAAGTACGCTTTTCGCTAACATTATACGTTCTTCATTGTTCATAACGATCTCCTAAATTCCTAACATTTCTCGTCTATACGATGTGTCGTCTGACATTAATAACGTAAATTCTTTCAAGTCCTTGGCACTAGGAGCACGGACCCTAGTGATATTCCGTGTATTTACATCAAAGGCTAAGTGGCGTAAGTCTGCGCTATCAATTTCACCCCAACCTTTTAGATATGTTATTTGCTGAGGATCTATCTTGGGACATTGCTTGATAATGGATTCTACTGTATCACCAAAATATCGTTTATCTCTCAACTTACCAATGTACCGTGGACCATTAACCACATATACAAGGTCTCTGTCAAACATACCTGGCAAATAACGTATTAAAAGTGTCAGAATCAATGCGTTAATGTGCCCTCCATCATAGTCAGAATCGGATAACAGAATTAATTTCCCAACTCTCAAATTATCAAGAGGGTTAACATGTTTTGGGTTGAAACCAATCACCTTTAAAATATTCATGACTTCTTCTGACAGAAAAGCTCTGCCTTCTTTCGCTTTCATCACGTTTAGAATCTTACCCTTTAAAGGCAAGACTCCTTGAAACTTGCTAAACCTTGCCTGTTTAGCCGAACCACCCGCACTCTGCCCCTCTGTTAGAAACACTTCACGATCTTTATCCAAACAATTACGGGCTGTGTCTGTATACTTCACAGGCATTATAGAACCACCAACTTTGGTAGTAAGTTTGCGTAAAGCTTGTTTATTCATTGTAAACACTTCTTTTGCAGAACGCAAGTCAGCAGCCCGTTTACACCATAGACGTGCTAGATTAGTGTTCTTTTTAAAGAAGGTAGTGAATTCTCTAAACAAAACATCTTCAATGGGTTTTTTAGCGCGTGGATCAACGAGCTTCTCTTTTGTTTGTGACGAAAAGGTTGGCTCGTTAAGCTTAGCGTTTATCAACCCTATAATACCATCTCTAAGATCGGAGCTTACAAACGTATTTCTTCCTTTGTAAGGAGCAATGGCTTTAGTAAAAGCGGACCAAAAAGCTGTTACGTGAACTCCACCATCCATATTAAGGCTACTGTTTGTATAAGATTCTAGCTTTTCTCCGTCATAATTCGTAAAGGCTAAGGCAACATCGATACATTGGTCACGAATAATAATTTCTTTCCCTTCTTGTATGCTTTTGGTTCCGTACACAAGATTTTGTACGTAATCGGATAAACCGTGTTCAAACCACCATTCTTTCTTGTCACCATTAAATACCAATCGGATATGCAACCCTTCATTAAGATAAGCAGTTATCTCTGCCCAATCTTCAATAGGTTTTTGTTGCAGTTTAGCGTATCTATCAAAGATTTGAGTATCATACTCAAAACAAATGACGGTGCCCGATTTTGGTCTGCGTATATTAAAGGGGAGTTTTTCAAGTTGTGTGCAGTTACTAACACCTATTTGTTCAATCCCACGAGAAAAAGAGGTTGTGTACCACTTTGAATTTCTGTTCGTCCATACTTGCATATAAACAGTCAGTGCGTTAACAACTGTTAAACCTACACCATGTGTGCCCCTCGCATTTTTATAAGCTTTTGAATCGAATTTCCCACCTGCATGAAGCTTTGTTAAAATAGTAGTCAACGTGGAAACACCAGTTGCTTTATTCTTTAGTACAGGGATGCCAGCCCCGTTATCTATAACCCAAACCTTTTTATTATCAACTAAAATGGTGATCTTATCATTACGTCCGGCTGCTGCTTCATCAACAGAATTATCAGCAACCTCTTTTAATAGTTGAAACAAACCCTGACTATTGGCTGGTCCCAAATACATACCGGATCTCTTACGAATACCATCAATCGTATTAAGTGCTTGTATGTTGCTTTCGTCATAAGTTCGTGTATTGTGGGCACCCAAAGTAAGAACTCCTTTATATGTTATTTAGGCAGGTACTAAGTCAAGATTATTTAAAAGTGGTAGCGCATCCTCGGACACTTTCACTGGGAAGGAAAAAGAAACACCTAGTTCTTGATCCTTCACTTTATCAGGTTTAACAGTGTTTACATTGCTTTGGATTACGTTACAACACACTAATAGTTTATTTGTTTGGTCTAAATCATTTTGTTCAAGTGCTTTGTAGGAACAAGCAACATGGAGTTGGAAAGACATAATGTCATCTTTAACATAATACTGAAATGCACTACCACAGTCAACCGTTGTATCCAAATTTTCTACAACAGACTTAGACAATACCAACTGTGAATATTTTTCGTAAAAGGTAGCACCTAAGTCAACAATTTTTGCAAACCTTATAGGAACCACGCCTTTTATATAGGTCTTAGTCACTTCAAGAACAACCACTTCTGAACCACCCTTAAGTGACCTACTCTTGCTGTCTAAAACAATCTTATGACCCCCATCCATAGTCCATCTTTTAACACAGAATGGACCCTTCGCTTTATCATGAGTTCTTAAATTCGTTATCAACAGGTTCCGTAACCTAAAGGAGTCAATAATATTGGCTATTAAATCGTGCTTAAAATGATCTGGAACAACGTCTCTCAAATTTTGGAATATATTCATTTATAAACTCCTATGGAAGGTTTTTGTGTAAATGTTGTGTTACACAAAAACCTTCCCATGATTGATTCAGGATCACAAAAATTACGTATCAACATCCATGGCTTGATTAACGACCATTTGTAAGGCAGATTGAAACACAGCATTTTTGACTCGAACATTTTTTGCGTCAAGCTTGCGTGTAATACGACGAATGGCTTGTGTATCTGCATCAAGTAGAGAATCACAGAGAGCTATACTTGCCTTTTTCGTTTCATCCGACGAAATGCCAACATAGAGTTCCGTAGTTCTAGCAGGGCACATCATGTTCCCCTTTGTATAGTGGCAATCGTCAAATTGTGTGTCTACGTGGTCTACAAGGTATAAACACTGTGGACAGTTCACGCTATACAGGATAAGTTGATCTTTATTGGTTAGTAAATTATCTTCAGGTTCAGATTCAGAAGGCTCATCCGGGTTTTCAACTGGGTTTTCAACTGGGTTTTCAACTGGGTTTTCAACCTGTTCACCTGTTGTTTGCATTGTCCAAAATCCTTTAATATAGTTTCCCGGAGGTTGACAAACTTAACCTCCGGGAAAAATGATAGTTAGGCAAGGTTGTTCTTAGTTACCAATTTGACGGTTCGTCGTCATCATCTTCTTCATAGGTTTCTTCAACATCATCGTCGTAGGTTTCGTCTACGGGTTCAGGTTCAACTACCTTTGCTTTACGTCCACGCTTTTGCTTTGGTTTCACTTCCTCAATATCTTCTTCATAGGTTTCTTCAACATCATCGTCGTAGGTTTCGTCTACGGGTTCAGGCTCAACCACCTTTGCTTTGCGTCCACTATTTTTTGGTTGCGCATCAACTGGTGTATGCACTGTGGTTTTAAGTTTCCCATCAATAACATCTTCCATCACAATGGTAGTACCACGCGCCGAAACGAATGTAGTGGACCCATCTTCTAGAGTGCATTCGAACCCTAGGGTAGTTGACGTAACATCTGTTGCAATAAAATCGTGAATCGTAACTGGGATATCTGTGCGAGTCAGAGAACCTTTACCATCACTCCTATCACCGCCAGTCATACTGGCAACCACACTTTGGTGAACAATGTGAGTTATTAAACGTTTTGACGATCCTTTTTTAGTATGTTGAAGCGTTACTGCATTTTTATCTATATGTGTAATAGTTCCTGGTTGTCTCGTAAGTGTACCAATCTGGGTGATACCAGCACAAACAGTTGTGACCTTATAAAGACTCTGTTGCCTAGAGGATGCTTGGTTTTGTGCGACTCGTGCCATGGTTAAACTCCTTGTACTGCAATATTATTGGTTAGGTGTACATCTACTTTTTGTATTCGATCCAAACGCCTTGCATCAAAATATATAGGGCTTTGTCTCCTCCTTAGTGTTTCAACGAATTCTGACTATACTGTAACATTGGTTTAAACTAATGTCAAGAATTTTTTCTTTGTAGCCCAAACCAAAATGCCTTAATAATTAGTTCCTATTTACAACATCCAATTAAATGACACCAAATTTTGGTTCTCCATCATGGTTTTATCGATCCAGACAAATTGTTTAGCCAAATTCAACATTGCGCACAACAAGGGCTGTAACACAGCATCAATTATGTGGCTTTTTAGTACCAGATTGCACACTCCCTAGAAAGAGAATGACTCCTTGGTATGAAAGGTTACTAGAACCTTAAAGATCTTCCGACAACGCTATAACCATTTTACAAATTTTGATTCTAGGGGGTGTCAATGTATCGGGTCATTAAGGCTCTACAATGATGTGCCCATCAACCATTCTTATGTCGCAAAGAAACTGGTTCATGCTATTGTTGTCAGCCATTAATAAGTGATCTATTTCGTATGGGAACGTTTCGGGCGCCGTACATGAAACGAATTTTATAAACTTTCTTAGAATAGTCTGTACGCATAAGGCAGATACATCTTTGCATAGAAAGTATGGAAAATAGTGTGGTGTATTAAAAGGCACACCCGAGAGTAAGTCTAGTCTACCCAACCGACTAACATTGCTATAGTCACCCAAGATTGAATAGGCAATAAATTGCAACGACTTTTTACGCCTATTCCACCTAGATTTTTGCGTAACTGAATCGTAGACCGCACTTTGAACTGAGGTCAAATCACCTTTGAACAAGTGTCTATTAATAGTCAATATACCTTCAACGGTGATCAATTCAACATTAAAACCACCAAAAACCCGACCTTTAGAGATTAGACGCTTAGGTGCAAAGAGCTTCAACTTCTCCGTGCAATCTGTCTCTGTACCGTCTAAATCGGTATAGGTTACCCGTCTTAATTGCTGCTTTTTATACCACATTTTTATTGATAATCCTGCTACAAGTGGCAAAGAAACCAAGTAACATGGCATTTTTTCGTGTTTTAACGTGGAAAAGAAGGCTAAAATTCCCTCTTTTTGTGCGTGTATAACCCTCATGGATTGTTTCTCCTTAGTGTTAAAATGTGTATAAAACCCACTATTTCTCTAAATATTTACATTAAATGGGTGTGGGCTCTTTAATTAGAGATTTAATTCAAATTCTACGGTTTTTGGCTTTGTCAACCCCAAAATATTACTTTAGTTAGTGCATTTTTATTTTTGCGAATTGTGCAAAACAATTAAAAAAGTGACATTTTGGAGTCAAAATTGTGCAAAACAATTAAAAAAGTGACATTTTGGAGTCAAAATTGTGCAGCTCAAAAAAAAATGAAAAAAAGTGGGTTTTGGGCTCTAAAACCCCCAAAATCCCAAATCCAATCTTGTAAATGAAGTGTGGGGGGTTTGAAAAACCGCGCACGCTACCGGCTGAACACTCGCCAATTGAAACAAATTAATTTCACCTTTAAAATAGATTACACTTAATTTCACCTTTAAAATAGATTACACCGAGTGAAACGAGGTTAGGTTGAAGCTTCGCTTCAACCAGCTAAGTTGGAGATAAATCTCAGCGTATCCTATAACACTTGAAAATACAGCAGCTAAGAAAATGGGAAACAGAAAAAATGGTTGATTTAAAGGTTCGCACAGGTAACCAGATTAAAACCGTTAAGGTTAAAGCAAACAAATTACAAATTAGAAAGTAACGGAGAAATCCGTCTAAATTTTGGGACCAAAATTTAAACCAGGAAATTTGGAATTAAAATTTCAAGCTGGCTCTCTAAATGAGATTTATCTAAAATTCTCTACAAGGGAGGCTTCGCCTCCCTCACAAAGCCTCCGGGCAAGCCCTTCGGCAAAAACTTTTTTTAAGGAAATTAAAAAACCACTTTTTGAAATTTAGGGCTCCAACTTTCTCCCTTCCACCTTAACGGTTTTTAATTTTTAACCGGAATTTTTCCAGCCTATTCCCTTAATGATTTTCAATTTTTAAAAAAATTCCGTTTTTTTGGTCATGCTAAGAGGGTGGTACGTACCACCCTCTTAGGTGATGTTTCGTTATAAACAAGGTTAACGTTAAAGCATCATTGTATAGGTCGCCATAGCTCTTCTGCTTTATACGATCCAACCTCTATAGGAAACCACCTTTTTTTATACCTTCTTATAATGGTTTCAGATATCCCCTTCGTATTGTGTTTTACCAACTTCTTAACACTAAACGACCATGGGGTATTTGGCTCCATTATGTGGACGATGGCATCATTCTCATAAGCTATTTTAAAGTAAGGCAACATCTCTCTTAATAGTGTCATCGTGTTTGATATCACAACCCCTCCCCCCTTCGTCCTTAATGCCTTAACCGCACCTTTTCTGCACTTAATATGTGACTCCCTAACCTTTTCTGCGTCGTACACAAACAGACCCGTTTCTGGGTTTACCATCCACATGTCTACTTCATAATGTTTTGCCCCATATATCTCTACTATTCTTTTTGCTAACGTTGTTTTACCAGACCCCGGCAACCCTCTAACCAACCATAGATTCTTAACCATGTTTAAATTCCTTATAACGGTTTGACTTGTTTATGAACACGAAAAAGCCTTACATCAAGCACTTGTAGATTGATTGCTTGATGTAAGGCTTTTTTTGTTTCTACCCCCTACCTCACTGATCTGCAAGAATCACACGCCCGTTGTTAATTAGTATCGACATTTCGTCTTGTGTAAGGGTGTTCTCGATCAAGTGTCTGTCTACGTCATCCAGGCTAGAAAGCATTGTTTGGGTCACAAAATTCACTTTCTTCTGAGCAATCTCCCTGATTTTTGTCAGCCTGCCTTTCATCTTCATCCTTGCTGTCTTCCTAGTAACTACTGGTTGCTGCTCATCTTCCCGGGTTTCTAAGCTCTCTGTTACCTCCCTTGACGTTATAACATCCTTGGTTGGTGGAACCTCTGTTTCCACCCTCCTAGAGGCTTTATGACCCTGCCTTGGTAGAACTTTTTGTGGTAGTTCAGAAGTCTCTTCTCTACTCTTGGAGGTGGTTCTACGTGGCTTCCTTGCTGCTGGTTCAGGAGCTTCCTGTGGCTCAGGATCATGATCCTTTGTCTCTTCCTTCCTCCCTTGTTGGTAGTATATAATCCCATCCCTGTTGTACCTGAACATCTTTTTTTCTTCCATCCATCTGGTTACGACTTCGATGTGCTTACATACACCCATGATCCTTCCTGGGTTACGTGGCTTTCCGGTTCCCGTTGTCTCCTCATACTCGAATTCTGGTCCAGTCAGTTGTTCTTCTTCGTTCAGTACCCGTGCCCACGTGTATTTAAAATCTGTACAGCTACATCGAACCCTTGGTTTTGACCTGGATGTGATACGACGTATAAAGACTTTTTTACGTAGTTTCCCATTACGATACACACCTACCGGAACAATGTATTGCCTGTCACTAATATCTTTCATCAAGATCTTGTCGAAAACAACAATAACGTTATACAGATTGTCTCTGGATCCAATTACCGATGCACTCAGTCTGATTTTAGAATCATCTCCATTCGATGCGTACTGTATCTTATGCACTTTAACGCTTTGGAGTGTTACTGGGTTAAAAACACGTACTTTTTCCGTATTTTTGATCAAATCATAGATGTTCATGCTAGTTTTCCTCGTGTTGGTTGTGGCTTGGCTTTTACGCCTTCCCGTGTGTATACTCATTAATTATTGGTACTAACTTCTATTATACATATAAAATTCCCAATAGCCTTTACCATTGTTCCAAATACACCAGCCAACTTTACCCCCATGCTTAAAAAATGCAGTGTAACTGGAATTTATATTACTATAATAGACTCCGTTTATGACTTTTACTGCAACATTCTTATCCATAAAAGCGTTGTACACCATGATCGTTGATCCCACTTTAATTTCATGGATTCCTCGTTCTAACTCCATTTTATCACCTTTTTGTGCTGGTTGTGGTTTGGCTTGTGCCTTCCCGTTATCAATTCTTGGATCCAACCCTAACATGTACTTGTTTTGGATGTCAACGGAAAAAAATGTGTACCCCATCATTTTTTCCGTTTCTGGTTGAAAAATCAACTAATTCAGTAACCCAGGCTTGGCAAAATGGTTTCCAACGTTGGTTTTACACGAAAAATTTGTTGCACCTAATTTTATTTATAGGTGTGGTGACACTTCGGCGGTTGTTCACCTGCTTAGGTACAAAGAATCCTAATTAAATACGTATTATAGCACTTATTGTGTATAAAGGAGGACCAAATATGAGGAGACGTAAAAAAGGTACCTTAGCCAGTAAAAGTTGGCTGAGCCAAACCAAAGTTTCTTCTGTTATTGTGTCTTCTAAGGCAGAGGTACCAAAAGGGTTGAGATCTGTACCACATGTTTGTGGTAAGTGTGAATCATCTTTCGCAACAAATTCTGATCTTAGCCCTTTTTGCTTACATTGTGGTAGTGACGATACATCAGTTATTGCAAACAATGGTTCACTGAAAATTGAATCTATGCTGAACGAGTCTTCTTTGTCCAGTGTGTATTGCCCAAACTGTAAAAATCGTAACATTATGACGGACACTACGGCTAAGGCTTTAGAAGGGTACATGTCTTGTGTGGCGTGTTCCAATAACATTGTTTTTAAACATCCAGAAGAATCTGAGGAATTTGACACAGAAGACGAAAGTCTAGAAGAACCCCTTATGACAGTTGACGAAGAATCAGATATTGGTGGGGATGGTGTCAGTGACGAAGTAAATGAGGGTGAAGAGGTTTTAATGACTTTGTCTGAACTCGCTTTTGCATCAATGCCTGATAAAAAAGTAGCTTTTGTTCGTGCGGGCAGCAGTTCAATCTGTGCTTTTGTTGGCGACATTTGTATTGCGCGTCTTCGTCAAGATGATGTTGGTGACAACGCGGACTTGTTTCATGAAGCTTCCTACCTCAAATCTATCCGTACTTCTGTAGCAAGTAGTGGGTTGAACCAAACTTTAGCAGACTATGGGTTTAAAAATACTCAGGTCACTTTGTCTGGTTCCCATCTGCGAAAGTTCAAAATAGAAGAGGCTGTAACTGGCGAACGTGAACGTATTCGTGCGGAGATGTCAAATACGCAAGCTGTTTTTCAGCAGTGTATGCAACTTGCTTCTGCCGGTCTTAACAAAGGATTCTTCAAGCAGCATACGCATATCTTAAAAGCGAAGCTATTTGAGAGTTTGGTTGATGCTGGTCTAAAGGCTCCTAATGTCGTTATCGACAAGGTTTTCTCTTCGCATTCCGACGAATACAGCACTACGTTGTTGGCTGTTGCTAATGAGTTGATGACAAAGTCGGAAGATGTTCGGAATGAATTGTCGGACACTATCCAAGGTGCCAACTACCAAATGGCAGACGATTTGGAAGAAGATGACTTGGAAATGGTGGAAGAGTTTACGGAAGACGATATTGATGCTCCATTAGAATCTAGGTTGGAAGCAAGTTTTAGACCTTCTAAGGGCACATCTGTAACGTCTTCAAGTAAGAGTGGTTCTGTTCAGGATATATATAAGAGATTTGCTGGTAAAGGTAAGCTGTTTTAATACTGTTGCCAACCAGTAATTGTCTTTATACAAATATAAAGGGGTACGTAAATTGTTGAATCTTGATAAAAGTCGGTTTCGTGATAGCGTTGAAAGAACCATCATGGATGGATTTAGTATTGCATCAGAAGGACAGGCTTTGATTGCTGAAATATCCGATGGTGTTTTTGGTGTCAGACCTTCTACTGGTGCAGCTGGAGAAGTTTTTGCCGGTGTTTCGATTTATCAGACCACGACTACGGAAGTGATGCCAGAAGTGGTGGATGGTGCTGTTGATGTTTCGTTGCAACTTACTCTGCCCCATGAACCAATTGCTGGTTCCTTGCGCGTTCTTAATGCTGCTGGATCAACAATTGTGGTGACGACTGGTTACACAATTGCTGGCAAGGTGATTACGCTTGTTTCGGGCACAGAAGGTGATGTTATTCAGGCTCGGTACAAATTTATTCCTAGCGTACAAGAAGCTTTGTTGCTTCAGGGTGATCAAGCACCTGGACACTCTGCATCCGCTTTTCTGTCCCAAATAGGTGTTGTTGAACGTGGTGATGTATATACCACTGAATATGATACTGCTGCTGATTGGAGTGGTGTTAATCCGGCTGTGAAACTTGGTGCTGGTGGTTTGTTTACAACTGCTGGGTCCGGTGTTGCTGTAGACTGTTATGTTATACAGGTACCTACTGCTGCTGATCCCACTTTGGGTCTGTCCCTCCAGTAAACAGATTTCGCACATAAGGAAACATGGAGATAATGATGAAAAAACAAAATCCTTACAGTGGAGTCCAGTTTACTTCTGCTGGATCACCTTCTTTTCAAACTGCTGGTGAATTAACACTTCCTGGGACGCAAGAACGTTTTGTAGGACAGGATGGTCATATTAATGCGGGCAGTAAAGCAGAGCTTTTCCAAAAGATTTTGGAGCTTTCTACCTATATTGAGGGTTCTGGCAAACAAGTTGTTACGGAGAGTGAGGCAAAACAGCGTCAAGAATTGGCTGCTGCTCACCGTGACATGGTTTTGTCTGCGTTTGATAGTAAAACTGAGTTGTCTTCTCTCGGTGAAGTACTGGCAGAAGAAATCTATATTACGAGTAATCGTGAAGGTTTCATGCGCCGTTTCATGCTTCGCCAAGAACTCGGGCAGGGTCAAATTCCACAAGTTGACATCGATCAAAAAAATGTCGTTGCTGTTGTTGCGACTTCTCCGGTTAAGATTGAAACTCAATTGGTCCGTGATAGTATCATGTATCCACCCGAGTTTTATATCTCGACAAGGCCATTTATTGAGCGTAGAGACATCAACCGCTCTAACACGGATATCCTAGAAAAGAAATACCTCGAAGCTCTGGAAGGTATCATGGTTGAAGAGGACCGTGTGTGGATCCGTCAAGCTAACGCCACAGTTAACGTAGCCAACAACATGACAACCGTCGTTGGTACTATGACGCCTTCATCTTTGGGTGCGCTATCGGATAACGTGACTCGCTGGGGCATCCCTGCTTTGTACTGGTTGATTTCTAGCGACCTACGTCAAGATATTATATCTGACTCTGGTTTCCAAAAAGTTATTGATCCTGTTTCCCAGTTTGAGTTGCTGAAAACTGGTAAGCTCGGAACAATCTTTGGTATGGAAGTCATCTCAGACTCGTACCGCCATCCACAACACAAAGTTTTGTCTCGTGGTGAGATGTATGTGATTGGTGACGCAACTAATCACGGTCAGTATACGGACCGTGGTGGTGTGGATTCAAAACCGATTGATGAAACACATGAGAAAATTCCTGGTGCTGGTTGGGTGCTGACAGAGGACATGTCAATGGTTATTGCTAACGCAAGATCCGTTGCTAAAGGTATCCGTCAATAATTTAAACAACGTTTGAATGGAGAAGTATAATGCGTTTGAAACAATACAGTCGTGAATTGGACCACATCATTGCTTCCATCGGACACATGCGCGATGGTAAAGGAACGTTGGCTCGCAAACATTTTAAGGTAGCTGCTAAGTCTAGGAAGATTTCATCCCTTCTTAGTATTTTGAGTAGAGCTAACCAAGCTGCTTTGGCGTCTTCGAAGCGTCGTGTAACTTCCGATGATGAAATGGAATTCTACGACGATGGAACGATGGATTACGATGAGGACCCTATGGACATGGCTTCCGATGATGAAATGGAATTCTACGACGATGGAACGATGGATTACGATGAGGACCCTATGGACATGGCTTCCGATGATGAAATGGAATTCTACGACGATGGAACGATGGATTACGATGAGGACCCTATGGATAGGACTTCCTCAATTACGGCTAGCACTAAGCGTCGTATGATTAAAGCACAAAAGAATTCTAGAACTTTGCGTCGTCAAAGACAGAGTTCCTAACAGGAATAGGTAAGGTACCGTGGGTTGCTTTGTTTAACACCCACGGTGCCCCTTAATAGAATGGATAATCCTACAAAAATACATCCAATATCTTACTATGTTTTTGCTGGTTTACAGCAAATGATATCAGAGAATTTTGATGTTAAAGCACCAGTCTTCTCTTCATCTGAAAACGTTGAAGATTTGGTTCGTACCAGTATTAAACATGAATACCCATTTGCTTATTTACTAATCACTACTATGAGTCCCTCTGGTAAAAGTAGTGATGGTAAGTCTCGTAATGGTCACGCTATGGCTCGTACTGGTATAATGTCCAGGTTCAATACTGATCATTCAGAAGCTTTGGTGACATCTATAATACCTGTCACTTATGAAATGGAATTTCATTACGCAACTGATAACTTCAATTCCCTTATAAATTTTTATACAAGATGGACGTTTGCTAGCGTTAAAAATCGACTGGATTTTCAGTTAGGTTATATGGAACTCAATTATGACATTGGTATAGAAATTGATCCAGTGTTAACAGTACCTACGCGTGAAGGAAGTTTCGTATCACCATCCTTATTTGAGTTTGTTGGTAACTTATCAGTAAGGGGTTACATTATTAATGACGATCCTAGAGATATCAGACATTCTCCCTTAATTAAACACGTTAATTTACGGTTACAAACGCTATGAGCACTATTGTTTCAAGGATTGACTCATACCTGTCGCATGGTACTGGTCCCAGACGACATTTAACAAAAGGTAGGTTAGCCGTTGAGGTAGCAGTTGAAGCCGACTGCAAGATCATAACTATTGAGAAAAGTGGCGTTTATGTAATGAACCCTGCTGTTCCTAACAACAAAGTTTTGATTCTTGTTGCATCTGCTCCTTTAGAAGTTGAAATAACCAGAAGTTTTAACCAAATTTTCAGCTTCACACTTGTTGGATTCTTTGTATTCCCTGATAGCCTTGAAACTATTCAACTCACTAATCTAGATGAAGAGAATAGTATAGTGGTAGAACTAATACACGGATAAACAAAGGAGATTTTTATGTCCGATGAGGGTAATATAATCCCTGTTAAAGAACAGATGGTTCAGTTAGTGAGTAGGAAAGATCATCCTGTTAGAGTAAAATTGAAGATGAAACCAGGTGACCATGAAAAAGGGAACTTTTTGGTGATTGCACCACGTAGTCGTAGCCGTGCAATAGCTAAATCTAGTATTGAGACGGTCCCTTCATCCATTGTTATGGTTAACCTTTAAGGAGGTGTCGAGACATGGGTATTGCTACTGGTGTCCCAAAAGTAAATATACGGGAAATTGATCTCACTACAAAGGTACCTGCTTTTCCTGGTGTCTATGGTGCAATCGTTATTCCTGGTGCGAAGAAAGGTCCAGTAAGTGACCCATTTCTTTGCGCTTCGGAAACACAATTTCTGCAAGTTTTTACACCTGATGAGCGGATAGAAGTTGGCTATGACCTAGCTTACTATTCGGCTTTAGCTTTTATAGCTAAGTCGAACAAACTTTGGGTTATTCGTTCGCTTGTTGATTCGTTGTACGGTGGTATTGTTGTTGATACAACTTCGGTGACTCCAACTGTTATAGGTTCTGGTCTATCCGATCCAGAAGCTTATACGTTTGGTGCTACTGGTTGCTTGCTTATCACGGGTGTTAACCAAGGCGATTGGAACAACGATATTTCTATTGAAGTTCTTGATAACGACGATAGGGAACCCGGTTCCTTTAAGATCAACGTTATCAAAAATTCAGTAGTAGTTGAAAAGCATATTTGCAGTCGTGTTCCGGGCAAGAAAGATGGCTTTCAACGCAATATATACGTTGAGGATGTTACCAAGAAAAGCAACTATATCAGTGTTATTGATAACGTTGCTATTGATCAAGATACGTTGCCCGCTTTCACGCTTGTTCCCGTTGCTCTTGGTGGTGGTGATGATGGGACCGCTGTAACAGATAATCAAATGATCTTGGATCTGGGTAAGTTTGGTAACAAAAATAACTATCCCATTACCCTTTTGTTGGATGGTGGTCGCGCTACTCCTGGTTACCAATTGGCTTTAATCACGACTTGTGAAGAGCGGAAAGATTGCATTTCTATTTTGTCTGTGGCTTACGAAGCTGAGGATGATGCCGATTATTTGAATGAAATAGTTGACTATAGGGAAAATCAATTGAATGTTAGCAGTTCTTATGCTGCGATGTATTCTCCCCACGTGTTGATTGAAGACAAGTTCAATGATCGTCAAATCTATGTAGCTCCCGATGGTTATGTTGGCGGTATTATCTCAGAGACAGCTTCTAACTATGAGATTTGGTACCCACCAGCCGGACCCAAAAGAGGTCAAATTCTTGTCCTTGATGTTCGTCGTCGCTTCCTTGAAGGTGAGATGGATCTCATGTTTGACAAAGGGATTAATCCTATTCGTTTCCGCCCTGGTTTGGGTATTGCTGTATGGGGTGATAAAACGCTACTTGGCAGACCGTCTAACCTTGATCAATTGTCAACTCGCTTACTCCTTATTGTTCTTGAGCCTGCTATTGCAGAAGCACTTGAGTCTTATGAGTTTGAGATCAACGATGAAGCTTCACGCGCTCTTGTGACATCTATGGTAAGTAGTTACATGGAAGGGATTAAATCAAGGCGTGGTGTGTATGAATTCTTGGTTAAGTGTGACTCGGAAAATAACACACAAGAAGACATCTCCAATGATCGTCTGAACGTTGACTTGTTTGTTAAACCTGTTCGTGGTGTTAGGTACATTGAGTTCACTACCATCATCACTTCTGGTACTATAGACTTCAAACTTGCTGCTCAGTCCATCTAATAGGGAATTTATAGTAGTATTGTAAATAAAATAAGTATGGCTAGGGTAGCTCCTGAAAAGCGGTTGTGGACCGTCTGCCATACTTAGTTTACCCTCCACTACAGTTTCCTTACCACAAAGAGATATAAAGATGCTGCAAGAACACCTTACTGAAAAGTTGTTGGGTGACTTTTAGTCCAACGAATCGACACTAATTTTATACACAATAAACAAGTACCAGATTCTGGTCATAAGTTTCGTCCAGACTATCGTAGTGAACGCTATAAATTAGTAGTGGAATTCGATGGGTATCAACATTATCAAAAAGCATCTAGTATAGTCCAAGACCTTAATATGTTTAAATTAGCAAGGTTTCAAGTGTTCTGTACTATGAGACATCATATTTTGGATTCTGGCAATTGGCATCTTGTGTGTCCACCTTCTTTGTATCCAAAATACTGTTTATGGGTTTCTAAGCATTACGGATCAAACAACCCATAGTTAAACTTACCTTATAGGATTTCCTGTACTGTTAACGGTTATAGAAAGCCTCAACATAAATACCAGAAGCATACCTTAGCCAATCTGTTAGACGACGTTGACCTTAACCTCTTGACTTGGCAGAATATGCAAAATCATGGTTTTGATCGTATTCGTGACTATGGTAACTGGTTGTTTACATTTAAGGAGAACTAAAATGCCTAGACCTACAATCGAGAATCTGCGTGGCCTTCCCGATTTTGCACCCATGTACAAATGGAACGTGGAAATTGCTACACCCCCTAAGTCGGCTCCCACACCACCAACTTTGAACTTTCAGTGCTTGTCTTCCGAAATCCCCAAGATGGATGATGGTCAAGACATTGAGATTCTTATTCGTGGCCATAAGATCTTTCAACCAGGGATCTATAACTATGTAAGCAGCCTTACATTGAAATTTGTTGAAACCATTGATAACCCAATGAACATCTGGTTTATGCAGTGGCGTGACGCTGTATGGCAGCCGGGAACTGGTATACAAGAGATGCGGAAGGATACCCAAGCAGTTCTTAACCTGTTTCGTCTTAACCGTCAAGACGTACCTATTTGGCGTTATGAAGTTATTGGTTGCTTCTTGAAGGGTTATGATCCTTCTGGTGGCGAGCTTGATGGAGAAGCTAGTGAAATTCTTCGTCCAGAGTTGACGTTGACTTACGACTACTTCAAAGACTATCCAATGTCTGGTGGTGGTGCTAGTGTCTCTGGTAATTCAACATCTACTGCTAGTGCTCCAAGTGCATCGCAAGCTGCTTTGGGTTAGTAAAGAAACTTATTTACCCGTAGTTGGTTGCTTTAAAAATAGGTCAGTCGGTTAATCTGGCTGGCCTATTTTAATTTATAGGGGTTTGACGTGGCTTTATTCCTTAAAGACATTGAAACAGTCCGGGCAGTTGATTGGGGAAAAGCTTATCTATGGGATATAATGATTCCAGGTACTCCAGCTCCATTCGATTCTTGGTTTCCTGCTACTGATATTGAAATACCAGTTTTTAATGTGCAGTCATTCACAATAGAAGGTGCTATGGGTTCATATAAGATCCCACAAAGAGTAGGTGGGGCACCTACAATGACATTAACGTTTCTTGATTCTGATACACATACCTTGCTTAACTATTTCAGAGACTGGATTGATAATGACGTATTTTTAGATGGTAGAACAGTTGTGAACTGGGCTGAAAATGCTATTCGTAGAGTGGTGGTCGCTAAGTATGACCACACCCATTCAAACCCAGACATTAAAGTATATTATGTTTATCCGGAAGGTGAGCTTAAATGGCACGGTTCAAGCGAATCTTCAAATGAACCCTTAGTAGTCGAATTAGTTATTATGGGCACGGATTAATCAAATAAGGAGCTTACTATATGGCACACCCAGCAGGAATAACACCCACAGGATCTTTCAAACCACAGGCAGGTCCGAACCAACCTATTAAAGCAGTTGAACCACTACATACACCCACCACACCCAAACAAGACGAGACTACAGATAACTTCCCTGTCAGTGCTCTTAACGCTCCAGGTGATTTACCCTCACTTGGTAAACCATCCAAGTATAAAAAAGGTTACAACATAACATATCGTCCCTATTCTTTTGGGGAAATTAAAAAGTTTGGACAATCAACAGGTTTATCAGTCTATGATAGACTAATGATGCTTACTAAAGGTGTAGAAGTATCGTTTGGTTCTCCTTTAGACTTGACGCTTCAAGACTTTCTATACATCTGTTTTTTAAGAAAACTCAGTACTATGGGAAGTTCCCAGTTTATGTTGGATGTAACCTGTCCACACTGTGAGAAGAAGCAGACGAAGACATTGCAGTTTGATGATATTGTGTTCGATGAAATAAGTGCCCCTGCCTTACCTGCTGTGGTTTCTATTAATGGAAAGGCTTTGCATATTGAACCTCTAACATTGGGTAACTACTTTACGGCCTTTAAAGAAGGTTTTGTAGAGAAACCACCCATGAAACACCCAGATGGTTCTATTATGCTTGATAGTGATGGTAATCCACTTAGGGATCCAGATGATGAAGTAGCTTTAATGGCGTTACAAGTTATTAATATGGATTTCGAGGATGCTTACCAAGTAGTAGACAATGCTGTTGGAAACGAGTCTTACATCTTGCAATCTCTAGACAATTATTTCTTTCATGGTGTAAAACCTCATAGAACTATTTGCAATAATAAAGAATGTGGAGGTGAGATGAGTGTTTCTATAGATGCCAAAGATACACTCATCTACCCCTTTCGTGAAAGGAAGGACTTTATTCGAGATAGCATTCAGTTTGGGGTATAAAATACCCGGTATAAATATCACCGGTCTAGACAATATGGACTATGGGGAAGTGATATTCTATGCGCAACGATTGTCTAAGCAGTTGAAGGAAGAGAGTAAACACAGATGAGTATTGCAGGTACACACGAAGAGGAGCAAGACTCCATACTTAACATTTATGCCGAAATATGTAAGGCAGAAATTAGTTTCTGATATAGACACGACGGTGTTCTCGAAATTAAGGGTCTAAAGCCTGAGATGTTTAAGACTATCTCTAACAGACTTGATAATGTGTTGAAAGAAATGACGAAGGAAGTATGAGCACTAATAAACCCCTTACTTAACAGGCATTACTCAAATGGCTATGTTTCCTACGTTAAGCGGAATAACGAGTTCTGTTAATGATTCTCTAGGAAGTGTCTTTGGTGACACTTTTAAGGACGTTTTTGTTCCTGAAACGGAGAGACTACATAGGCAAATGAGTGTCGTTGTTGATAAACTGGTTACGACTGAACGTTTAATACAGTTTGATTCAGAAGCACACTCCGATTTACAGCAGGAACTAGATGCTGCGCGTGACGAGGATGACACAGAACAGATTGACTTGTTGAACAAACAATTGAGGGCAATGGAAGCTCTTGAAGAATTGATGCAAGATCAAGATGCTAAAAAGTACCAACAAATGGCACTTGATAGGCAGGTTTTAACTATTGAGCAGTCAAGTGCCTTGACAACTCATATGCAGCAAGTCAATGATAATATCAAAATACTGGAGTCTAGGACAGAAGTATCAGCATCAGACCAAATAAAGGTGTACAAAGATTCAATCCTAGACCAGCGTGTTGATAGTAAACACCGTATGAGTAGGCTGCAAGAGATTGTACAGACTGTTAAGGAGACAGGGAAGTCTCCTGAAGTGGTTATGGCTTTAGAGAGCCTTAGCAAAAAAACTAGCCTGTCATCAGAAGAATTGATTACTGTTAGTACGACCCTAAGTTCTTACCAAAAGCATTTGGAAGACTTAGAAGGTATTAGGAAGATACAAGAGCAAACGAATACCTTAATTAATAGTCAAGATACTGATTCAATTACGAGGAAGAATCAACTTGATAGCCTCATTACACACCTATCAACCTTTGACTCTTTTAGTGAAGAAACAGCTTTACTCAGAGAAGCCACAAAAGATGGGGCAGATTTAAACGAAGAACAATTGCAAGAAGTTCGTCGTGTTATGTCTAGGTTGTCTGACCGTACAGTGGAAGCCAAGACTCTACATAACCTTGACCAGATAAATAACACCCTTGATAGATCTTTATTAAACGATCAAAAGCTTGCTGAAAACCTTACTAAAAAGAGACCCGCTCCTGAATCAAAAGGTGGTGGAGTGGGTAGTGAGGGTGGTGTAAAAGGTGCGGCCAAAACTGGCGTTAAATTATTATTAAATCAGATTTCACCTTCCTTGGCACTCCTTGATGAAGCTTTTGATGGTGGTATATCCGATAAAATTACAGGTGCTTTAGGAAAGCTTACAAGTGGTATTCAAGGTAAGTTAGCTGGTGTTTTTGGTCCAATGAAAGATAAGATGTTGCTTAAGGTTGGTGAGATGGGTGGCCACCTTAAGAACTTCGCTTCCAGAGGTCTTTCCTCTCTTGGTTCACTTGCTCAAGGGGGTCTATCATCGTTTGGGAACTTGGTTAAGTCTGGATTAGCTTCACTTGGAACCCTCGCTATGTCTGGTCTAACCGCTCTTAAAGGTTTAGCAGGTAAAGTGTCCAGCTTCTTTAAGGGAGAAGCTGGTGACGATGGTAGTAGTGGTGGTGTTGGTGGTAAAGGTAAGAAGGGTAGAAAAGGAAAGCGTGGTATAGCTGGTAAAGCTATGGGAATTATAGGTGCTGGTGCGGGTATGCTTGGCCTAGGTTCCTTTTTTGGAGGTGGTGAAGAAGAAAGCGTTGCAGCCGATGTAGCGAGTTCAGTACCTGGAAAGACTCCTCCTAAAGGTGTTGCTAGCAAAGTTGCAGGTGCGATGCCCGCTCCTCCCGGTATTGGTAAAGCGGCTGGAAAAGCAGGTGGTATTGCAGCAGGTGTAGCCGGTAAAGTTGGTGGGAAAGTAGCAGGTAAAGCAGGTGGTATTGCAGCCAAAGGGTTAGGTAAATCTTTATTAAAAAAGATTCCTGGTGTTGGTTTAATAGCTGGCTTGGGGTTTGGTGCGTCAAGACTATTTGATGGTGATATTTTAGGAGCTTTAGGCGAAATTGCCAGTGGGGCCGCAAGTATAATTCCTGGAATTGGTACAGCAGCTTCTACTGCTATTGACGCTGCTTTAGCAGTAAGAGACGCAACTACTGAAGCAGAAGAAGACGTTGTTACTACTGCTGAAACGGAGCCTAAATACGTTGAACCACCATCCCTTCTTAATACTCTTACTTTTGGTATGTTTGGTGACGCTGGTGTAACCGAGAAAGAAGATAAGGTAAAGAAAGCAAAAGCTGATATTCCTCCAACGGTTGCTGCCCCACAAATAGATATTGGTTCAAAGGTTGCTACTCCTCAAGGTGGCAAAGATACTATATCCTCTCATATGTCTTCCTATATTAATGGCGTTAGCATCCCAGAAGGTATTGCAAGTGATCGTGTAAATAAGGGTTTATATATTTATAATAAACGCTTAGATTGGCTTAAAGAAGCCGAATCCATGGGTTTGGCACCTTCGTTAATGGATAAACGTGAATTTAGAGCCTCCATGACGAATAAAGTTAATAGTTTATTTGATTCTGAACAAAAGAAGCAAGAGTCAGAAGTAAGTAAGGTTGAATCAAGTATTACTACTCCTAGCCCTATGACAGGTGAAACAGGTGGAATAGATAGTACTGTTGGAAAAGTGCAACCTATAGAACAGTTATCAAAAGGGGTTGAAGGTATAGCGGGACAAGACTCTTCCTCTTTAGAAACTTCTTCTACAAAAGCGGAATCTAAAGAAACATCTATTTTAGACACTGTTTCCAGTATTGCGGCTGCTGTTTCTCCAATCGGTTTGTTATCCAAGGGTTTCTCCTCTCTTTTTGGCGGTGACGAAAAAACAACACCAGAACAGGCTTTAGCTAATACGAAATCTGAAAGCTCAAGTATGATGTCTAATGTATCAAATATGATGAGCACTGTTTCACCAGGAAATATGTTACAAGAGGGTGCTTCAAGCCTGTTAACTACTAACGATGAAACCGTTATCAACAATGTTGGTAGCACTGCTGAATCAAAAGAAACATCCATTCTTGGAACAATCTCTAATATAGCTTCTTTTGTGTCACCTACGACTTTATTAGCCAAAGGTTTTTCATCCTTATTTGGTGGTGACGAGAAAACAACACCTGAACAAGCTATATCAAGCGTTAGAGAAAAAAGTGATAGTCTTGTATCTTCTGTCCAAAGCACGTCGCAAACCTTATCACCTGTTGACAGTATATCAAAGGGTGCAACAACTCTATTGCAATCAGACTCGTCCACTCTTGATAGTACAGTAACACAAGCAGAGTCTAAAGAAACATCTATTCTGGATAAAGTTTCCAACATAGCTTCTTTTGCATCACCAACTACCTTATTAGCCAAAGGTATGTCTTTCTTACTTGGTGGAGATGAAAAAACAACACCTGAACAGGCTGCTAATAGTACTGGTACAGAAAGCACTGGGTTATTATCCAGTCTAGCAAGTGTTTCCCCTATAACGTCACTTGCTAGTGGTATTGCAAGCTTCTTTGGTAGTAGTGATGATAAAGAATTAGATAGTATTGTTAAAAATGTTGAGGCTCAAAGCACGTCAACTTTGGATACAGTTGGATCCGCTATTTCATCTGTACTTCCAACGAGCCTGGTTTCTAGTGTATCAAGCTTCTTTGGTAGTAGTGATGATAAAGAATTAGATAGTATTGTTAAAAATGTTGAGGCTCAAAGCACGTCAACTTTGGATACAGTTGGATCCGCTATTTCATCTGTACTTCCAACGAGCCTGGTTTCTAGTGTATCAAGCTTCTTTGGTAGTGAAGAAAAACCTGAAGGTGAAACAGGTAGCGACGAGAGTGCGGCTAAACCACCACCACAAACCTTTGAAGAACATATGACTCAATGGATTAATTCTGTGTCGGTTCCCGATAGTGTTGTCCAGGGAGACGAAACAGTACATTGGGATTTTGTGACTAATCAAAGACAATTATGGACTAATGCAGTAAGGCCACTCTTTGGTGCCCCTGACTATGTTGACTTGCAATTGTTCCGTGTTAGGCTGCTAAAAAGGTTAAAAGATCTTAAAGCTGCTGCATTAAAAAGCAAAGAAGCCAAAGTTCTTTCTGTATCCTCTGAAGTTTCTGCATCGAACCCCACATCTATTCTTGGTGGTATTTGGGATTCTATCAAAGAAGGTGCTGGTTCAGTAGTAGATGCAGCAACACCAGCAATTGCTAGTGCAACGGAATCAGTAGGAGATACAGCATCCGGTATCCTTAGTAGCGTCGGATCTTTTTTCGGAATGGGGGATTCTGCATCTTCTAAACCAACAACTACTGACGCAATTGATAACAGTTTGCCTCTTAGTGACATAGAATCTGCAATGCTTAGCCAAAAAACAGGTGGTGTTGATGGGGTATCCGATTTTTCTTCTATAAACGGACAAATTAGTAATACTATATCTACAAATACCAACGACTCTCTTCCACAGTCACTAGGTGTTGGCTCTAATTTAATTAGACAAAATAATTCCGAGGAAATAACAAATAAGGCTTATTCAAGTGCTGATTTATCTGGAAACACTAATCAACAGACAGATTTAGCCAACACTTCCTCAGTAGCCTCTTTCTTTTCAAATACTGGTTTATCTAGCTTTTTTGGTGGTGATACTCTCTCAAATGTTGCGTCTACAGGTGTAAGTAATATAGATCAAGCAATGCCTAGTCCAGGTATTGCTCCAGTATCATCAACCTCTGTTTTGGGTGGAATAGGGGTTGGTGGTAGTGCAGCCAGTGCTCCTGGGGTCGGAAGTCCCGCGCCGCTTCCTTTAACGTCACCACTTGTGAACCCATATCACAAAGACGTTTCCACAGTTGAGCCGGCTGCCATATCTACTTTGTTAAGTAGTATATCTTCACTTAGCACAATTTCTAATAAGTCTGAATCAAGTACATTTGGTTCATTATCACAGAAAGATGGTCCATCACCAGTAGAAGGGGTTACAAGACCTTCTACACGTATGTCACCAGTGCTAGCAGAAGCTTCTAACGCTAACAATTTAATTATGTCGGAACCCTCTTCTAAAGCTAGTAAACAATCTGAACAGGAGGGTCCGACTATGAGCAGTGGAAGTAGTGGTGCAACAGCTCCTATTGCATCCGACAGAAAGGAAACATCATCTGCTGGTCCACAGCGTAAAACCTCTATTGATGATCCCTTATTAATGATGGCTGCTTTGGAGTTATTTTAATGGCGATTTTTGATCTAGATAAGATTAGTAACGATCCCAATTTCCAGGTACGCCTTACCGCAGAAAGTGGGGGCAGCGGTTCAATAGTTGGGTTTATTACAGACGACATGGAAGTTAGCGGGGAAGCATCCTTTAACACACCTTTTGAAACCACGATGGATAAACAGTCAACACAATTAAACGTGATAACGACTGCGGCTAATTCATGGTTCGGTCTTAAAATGCCTCAAATGCAATTAAAATCTAGAGCACAAACTGTCAATATGTGGGTTTCTTCTAAGAGACCTTCTTGGACATTCACTTTTATCTATGTTGCTCTTAGAGACGGTGAAAGTGTTATTAATAATGTAAAGTTCTTGATTGGTGCATGTTACCCTGAAGTTGGAAGCTCAATGCGATCTTTAATGAGTGCTCCAAATAACTATGCTGTTGACTTAGGTGGCTCACCTTCTGGAACTTTTTTATTAGAGTATAGTTCCTGGTTTAAAGCACCCGAATTGGTGCTAACTAACGCTTCTGCTTCCATGTCAAAAGAAATCACACCTGACGGCGAACCTTTGTACGCAAAAGTCAGTGTTACACTTGAACCTTATAAGATGATTTCATCAGAGGATTTCCGTGGCTATTTTATATAAAGAGGTTATACCATGTTCTTTTATAACACTAACGTGGAATCTACAGAAAGATACGACATGGCCCGGTTTATGGCTTGGGATGAAGGCACTTTTGATTTTCTGAATAGCTTATTTTTAGAACAACTACCTAAAATTCCTTATAGTGGTGAATTTATAATACAATCTGAAGAGCGTAGACCCGATTTAATTGCGCATAAAGTGTACAAAGATTTTAGGTATTGGTGGATTGTTATGCACTATAACAATATTGTGGACCACGAAGCACTTAAGACAGGATTGGTTTTAAAATTGCCTGCCTTATCTCAAGTAGAGGATCTCTATTTTAGGCTTCGTGGTGTAGAAAAAGCAATGCAGCGTTCAGGTGCTAAGTTACCTACATTGGTCATAACATCGGGTTAAAGGTTACTATGATTGGAGTTGAGGGTCAATACTTACTATCTTTCTCAATAGGTGGTCTTTCTGACTTCCTAGAAGAAGAGGATGTCATAGACTTCTTTTTAATTGAGGATGCTGGCAATGTGTTACCAACGTTTGAACTCAAGTTTACTGCAAGACTGCCCTTAGTTATCTCTAAGTTTAACGAAGGTAACGTACTCAGTATATCGTTTGGCGTGACTAAAGATGCTATGGTTACCTCACGGCTTATCATCTTTAGAGTGAACTTATCAAGAGCAGGTAAGGGGGCTTACACACTTGTTGTTCGTGGAACTTATGATGCTGTTGCCTATATATCAGATCCTAAAATGGTTATTCATGATGAACTGTCTGCTATAGAGACTATTATAGCTATTGTTTCAGAGCATTTTACACCCGATATAGAGCCACTTATTTCTGACGACAAACAATATTGGATTCAGCCTTCAACCACGGATAAAAAAATGGTCTCTGATCTGTGGTTGAGGACTGAACTTCCAGAATCATTCCCCTTAGTTGGTATAACAAGCGATGGGATCTTTAGGTTAAGAGATGCTAAAATAGAAGCTGGTAAAGAACCAGCTTTTGTCTTTTCTTACGATCCACAAGGTAGTAACGAAGTAGGTATTGACGGTGATTATTCTGTAGACTCTAATTCAGGGTTCCTTAATCTATGGCTTGGTTATGGTCATGACAAACTTATCTATATGCTTGAAGAAGGTGAGTTTGAACGCATTACAGAAGATTCCGACACAATACTTGCTCTCGCTAAAAACCTTAATCGGAAGTCATCTACAGAGAAAAGAATTGCACAGATAGGAACTCTAGGTGAGAACGTTCATGAGAAATATTGGTCCGCCTATATGCGTAACATGATGAACCTAGCTCTGTTTAGTTCAACAAAGATGACGGTTAGCTTCACAAACGTTTTACTCCCCATTAAAGTGTTGGACCTTGTTATGGTTAAAGATGATAAACCAAATAGGGAAGAGGCTGCTGATTTTTATTCCGGTCTATATTTTGTGTCCAAAGTGTCTAGGTCTTTTGGTGCCAAACAATTCATTACCGTTGTCGAAGTTTGTAGGGAATGTTTCAGTGATACACAAGGTGACTTAAGATAATGTTATTTAAGCTTGCAGAACACGTAAAAAAGCCTGATATTTTAGGTGTACCTCATAAAGGGATTGTTGTTGATAACGTTGACCCAGAGAATATAGGTAGGGTTAAATGCACTATCGAAAATCTATTTATGGACGTGGAAGAGGATTTTGAAAAGCTTCCATGGATATATCAGTTAGCACCTGCTAAATTGGGTGGGAAACCTAACAGTTCAGACTTTGATGTGCCAGAACTAGATTCCGAACTCACAATAACGTTTCCTTTTGATGACATCTATTTCCCATTTTATGTAGGCTATTGGCAATCCAAAGCAACAACAAGCGGTGCTCTATTTGAAAGTGGAGATACAGAAGAATTTAAAGAAATAATTGTTCCACCCGAAGAAGAGGAAGAAGAGGACGACAGCGATAATTTATTAGACTCTATTCTTGCTATGCTCTTTGGTAGTGCTGCTGGTGCTGCTGGTTCCCCATCAAGTCCCGCTCCCGCTCCTCCCGCTCCTCCTCCACCAAAACCCGCTGAAAAGGTTCCTGCTAAATATCCAGAAATTTATGGAACAAGGAATTCAGTTGGTGATTCTGTATTGGTCGCTAAGGATGCTAGATGGGTTAAAATAACACACCATACAGGTACTAAATTAAAGGTTGATAAGAACGGTGATGTGTGGATAGAACAAGCCCGAGACATTGAAGTAAAGAATGGTAGGAACATGTTGATACAGAATGGGCAAGACATGAAGATAGAAAATGGTGGGAACCTAGACGTGTCTAGCACTGGTACCATAAAAATTCATAATAGTGGATCCGTTGAGTTGGTTTCCGATGGAGATGTACGGGTTACTGCTCCCATGATCTATCAGAACAGTTAAATGACTATGAATTATTATCACCTTATCATTTCTAGTATAAATATACCATCTAAAGCTTTAAATAGGCTACAGGTTATAGGTTTTGACGTGGCTAAGTATAAAAGGTTATGTGAAGATGCCAAGTGATTCAAGGATTTCGGATATTGGGACGGGCACTTGTTGCTGTCATTGCCCTGCTTGTTGTATCGGAATGTCTGGAACACTTATTACGGGAGCTTCTACAGTGGTTTATGAGGGGATGTCTGTTTCCCGCATATCAGACATCGTTTTAGGTGGATGCGGTCATACAGGCATCATGGTAACAGGTAGTTCAACCGTTATAGTTGAAGGTATAGGGTCTTCTCGTATAGGAGACATGTTCGTTGGCTGCTTTTCAGGATCCCTGGTTACTGGGGCATCGTCTATCATGAGTGGAGGTTAAAATGTTGCGCGACGCGGATAACTGGGTAAACGCTCATGACTACCTGATAAATCAAATATTGATTTACGATTATTCAAACGAAGCAGACAGACATAAATTGATGATGAAATTTTGGGTATTGGACAGCACTTTCCTAGAAGAAGAAGGAATTTTAGACGAAGATATCCTTGCACCCAAAGACCACATGAAAAGTTTATTGAACGAGCTTGGTTTCTTAGATATCTATGTTCGGACTAAAAATAATACGTTGAAATACAGCGAAAAAACATTTGACCAATTAGTTGCCTATAGAATCCAGAATGCTAACCGATGGGTTAATACAGTCAATAAATCTTCATGTGAAGTTGAATTGGATGAAGATGGTGTACCTAGGGTCGTTGCTGATAGCTATAGGTTGAACTATGACTATGAATTGCCCTACCCTAGTAGACCTACCTTACTTTCAGTTGATCAATTTGAAGAAATATACCAATTATATCAAGTTAAAGCTGCTTCCGGTGAATTATCATCTGTTATGTCTATACTAACAAGCATTACAGACTATAATTTAAACCATGAAATGGTTGCTGCTGAACGAGCCGTTAAGAGCTATGAGATAAAGCAGGGTACACATTCTGAATCCGCTGTCAGTGGGCAACTTAAAATACCAAACATTGACTATAATTATGTCACAGAAATGCGAGCAATGTTTGGTGAATTATGGGCAATTGTTCAAAGCTTATTAGTGTCAGTCGTTACACCTACACCTCCACCACCTACTGTGCCCGGTCCACCTAACCCTATTACAGGTGATCCGACCATCATACCTAACCCAATCACATGGTCTGATATGGTCCTCGCTATAGCAGGCTTTCCACAGAACCGTGTTTATGTTAAAGCTGTTTCTGGAGACTCTTCACATAAGGGTATCCTACAAATAGGAGAGGGTTATAGGTTTAGGTTTCTCAATACGGATGGGACAGTTAACGATACAATTCCTGATCCAACGGCTGAAGACTGCGAAATAGACAATATTGATCAAGGTATACAATATGGCGATCCAGAGTGGGAAGTGTCCAACTTTAATTACGTCTTTTATTACGTTGAAAATGATGCCGATTCTGGTTCATCAACCTCTAACTTATTAAAATTGGGTGATGGTAGCATGACCAACCTTCTTCATGGGGAAAATACGGTTGGAGCACAAACATATGAAAGGTTTATGGCTTTGTCTGAACGATGGGCTAACTTAAATGATTTGCGTGAAAATAGAATACAATTAAGTGGTACACGTGTAATAAGTGAGAGTCTGTGGAAGACATTACCCGATCACGAAAGGTATTTAGAGAATATACAAGATCAAAAGCAACATTATACTGATATTTTGCGTGAAACATGTTCGGAGTTTGTTTAATGCCTATCTATGGAGACATAAATCAATATCAGTTTGGTCCACAAATTAAACCAATGCTCCACGACGTAGAAGCTGTTTATCAGTCTATAAACAATATCTTAACAACGAATATTGGTGAACGGTTAATGAACCCTGAGTTTGGTTCAAATTTACAGAACTTATTGATGGAACCCATTGATAAGCTCACAACGTCACAAATTTATGTCTCGGTTGTACATGCTATAAAACGCTGGGACCAAAGAATAATTTTAATACAAGCAAAGTCTCATGTGAAAGCCATATCTGAAGAGGATCGATATGAAATTGTATTGGTTTTCCGCATTAAAGGCGTAGACAATCAAGTATTTAACTATGTTGGATCTGCTGTAAAATCTAGCAAAAAGGTGTTTTAATGTTAATCAATATTATTGATCCTAATCAGGCTTCCTACACTAAGATTCTTGAAGGTCTTCAGCAAAACGTAGAAGCACGAATAGACTTTGATAGTTGGAAGGATTTCTATGAAAGTGGTAGTGGTGTAACCATAACCCAATTATTGGCTGGTTTTGGTGCTTTCCTATCCTATAACGCTTTGTCTTCCAGAAGAGAGAGTGGTTTATACACTGCTAAACTGAGATCAAGTGTTTATGCTATTTGTGACACTCTAGGCTACCCACCTAACAGGAAGGTTTCCGCTCAAATACAATTGCAAATAAGGGTTATCACACCTATTTTTTGTGATCGGGAAACCCCTCTTGGGTATTTAGGTGGGACACCCTTGTCTCTGGTCAATAGCTTCCATTTTACAGGTGGAACACATCTTACCGATATTATTTGTGGTAAGTGGGAATCATTCACGTATACGTCCGATACTAACAGAGCTTTTGCAGAAGTGCAATTCCCAGATACTGATATTGATAGTATTGATAACAGATTTATTGAGCTATATATTAATGGTGAATTAGTAGAGCTTACGCTATTTCCTGAAGAACTAACAACGAATAACGTCTTAATAAAGACTATGGCGGATCGAATCAGTCTTATATTTGGTTTCCAAAATCTTGGTAGGCAGTTGTTGAAAGGGGACAGTATTGAGGTTAAATATATAAGGGTTGGGAACCTACCAACAACGGGTTATAACCTTAGCAACGTTAGCTTAGACATTGTGGGAGTTGTCGTTGATGAACTAATATTTATAGAAAATCTGGCATCTGCTGATTCGATGCTTAAACTAACCAGGGTTGCAAGTGGCTATTTCGCTACCAAGCGTCGAATGGTGAGTGCAGAAGACCATGAATATTTAATCATGAGTTATCCTGGTATCCTTGGAGCCAAGGTTAACCCTGGGTGGTGCCAAACTACTGTTGATACTATTACAACAAATCATTACGAGAAATACTATGAACGCTCCGAATGTAGGGCAGTAGACGGTGACTGGCAACGTCCTTTTGAATGTTGTACTATTGAAGTGGCCTATTTATATACAGATGAACACATTATGTTGGACACAGAAGAAGAAGCTTTAATTGATTATTTAGACGACTTTCGTATGCAGGGAGAGGAACTAACCTTTAGGGATCCCGAAGTAGTAATGATTGATGCTCAGGTTACACTTGTGATCCAGGAAGGAACCGATATATCTGGTTTTGATCAATATATTCGTGATGAACTGGGTAAGCAGATGTTTATCCTTGGAGGAACCTTCTATACAGCCAATATTGTTACAGCAGGGAATTTATTGGTTGGTGTGGTTCGTACCTACCTAACAAAACCAATTGTTGACAAACGTCTACCTTTTTGGAAGTATTTTAAACTGCGTTCATTAGATGTTTCATACACTACTAATGCTAACGAGGTTCTTGAATTTGGATCCTCACAAGATAGTGGGTACCAATTGTCTTGTGAGGATGGTTATCTGTGCTTATCAATAGCGAAGAGTGATAACGCTGATTCTGGAGAATTTGAAGTCTGGGTTGATGGTGAACTATGGCATACGGGCATAACGACTATCCCATATAATACTACTGGTGACTGGGAAAAATTATCATTACCAGACCTAAACTTGGTTACAGGCGTTAATCACATTGTAATACTCAAACCAGTAGATTCTACGTCTAACATACTGGTTAATAAAGTTATTTATGATAATCATGGGTATGAAGCTGAGGTTGATGGTATTATAGGCGCGACACAGGGGGCACAAGCTAGCGGTGGTATAATCTTTAGTTCCTATATTAGGTTGACTCAGTATGGAACTTTGACGTTCAATATATTGGTATAATACCATGCAAATCTTTGAAAAATCCATCCAGAATGTACTCGATTACATACCCTTTGAACTAAGGAAAGAACCCCTATACAAAAAAGTAGCAGAGCTTACCCAATGGATTGTAGAAGAGTTTCATGATAAAGATATTTCTAAGGTAAGAAACTTTTGGAACGTAGGGGACCAAAACTTTGATCCGAGTACAGTTCTAAGACATTTGAGTGGGGATATTTATAATAAGCTTGTTTTTGAAGAGACATCGCGTACTACTTTAGCACACTTAATTGCTCGCTTATATAACCTTAAAGGGACTTATAAAGGTATAAAGCTACTACTAGGTTTACTAGATCTTGATGGTGAGATCTACGAATGGTGGCGCGTTAATAAAGAAATAGAGCAACAAACTGGTGACTGGGAAAGATGGGTTGATGATCCATCCGTAGGTGAAGATGGAATGGATCCATGTACCTTAATTGTTGATTTAGGTATTGGTAGTTGGGTTTTAGATGAGACTCTAGATGAAAGACTGTCCGTATTAATACAGACGTTCTTATGGACGTGCGTTAATATCGTAGAAATACGATGGCGTAAACTTATTTCCGATCAAATTGAGCATTCCACCGAATTTGAAAACCAGTTAGAAACGGGAACTCTGGACCAATACAATGCTTTACGTTCCTACTGTACAGAGGTTCCAATTGTTGGTATTGGTTGGGATTCTGTTATCCATGTTCCTGACTGCCCCATTGTTAACGAGTTCACTGTCACTTCTGCTAGTGACCAAAGTGTAAAACTTGTTCAACATGAAGATCATTATTACGTGGAAGAACTTCCACTTTCATATGGTATTGATCCAAATTGGGTTTGGTACGTTGGGGAAGGTGGTTATACAATCCCTGGTGCAGTAGACAGCTTTGTATTAAATGTCAATGAATTCACGGTCGGAGAGGGTATAGAGACTTTAGTTGGTCTTGAGTGGTCCATTCAGCTAGAACCCGATGTATGGGTTCCTCCTTCTCCAGGAATTAAATACGTTGGAGACTGCCCTGGTTTCCATGGTTTATCTGTTGCTGGCTCTTTGTTGGGTAGCTTTGAACTGCATGAGGTTGAATCCGACTACTCTATTATCAATGATTTTATTGTATCTCCTGATAGGTTAATATCTGATAATTATATTGTCTATGACTTGCCCGTTCAATCAGGGTTAAATGTTACGAAAGAAGTCAGTTGGGAACAATTCGTTGTTGAAGTCTTAGACGATACCACTAAACTTATTGAGACTTCATGGGTCAACGATGCACCAACCGATCTTTCTTACAATGTTGACTGGTCACTATTTGATGTAGGAGACATAAATCCTGTTAGAGAACTCAATGTAGGGGACACCTATAATCCACCTTTAATAAACGAATTTATTGTTGGCGAGTCTATAGAAGACTATTCAATTCTTAGCCGTCACTATGGTAGGTTAAATAATGATGGTTCATACTACTATCTTAACTGGTTAGAAGCTCCACTCCAAACAAATGATTTATCCGAAAGTTGGATTATAAACCCTCTAACCATAGACAAGTTCTATGTAACAGCACACGCTGTAGGTCAATTCAATGTCGGAGCATTCATTGTAGGTGATGCTGACAACCAAGTTATTGATTGCGCTTCTAATTATATCAGTGATTACATTGGAGACTCAACTGAAGATTCTTTTACCTCTGTAATAGATAAACCAACTGATAATTCCTCACAAACCATTGACGCTAGTATTAGCCAATGGATGGAATTAAGGGTAGGTAAATTCAGTGTAGGTAATGCCAATGTTAGTGGGTTCATCACTGATTTAGAAGCTAGCATTTATCCAGAATTGCAGAACTATTATGCTGTTAATGACGATTCCAACTATGACCCAGAAGAATTCGTACCAAATAGGGTTGGGGAAGGGTATATAGTAGGAGAATTCTCGGTAGGTTTTGACCGTGATTGGTTCAAATTAAGTATTAATCATAGTCTAGAACAAATAGTTCCTGCAACGACGGACACAGTTTCTTTAGATTCAACAGGGGAAGCATCAAGTTCTATTGCAGACTTAGGGGGTCTACGTTTTGACTGGGGTTCCCTAATAGACCTTGAAAACCTTACTGTCTATGTTGGTCCTTCCTTGACCGTCGGAGACTTTTTTGTAGTCCCAACAATTATTAGCACGTCTGATAATCATACCGTTGTAGATACTATACAATCCTATAAGGTAGATGAATTCATTGTTGGAACAATTAGTGTAGACTCTTCCCGTGTTGTGCAAGTTTTACAAGGTCCGTGGGAAAACCATGCTCTAGGTTTATCTCACTTAGGTACGGTTGATCATGGTATCTCTGTTTATGGCTCCTATTACACGGATCCAGAGGCTACGGTTGGTCGATTCACGGTTGGTCCAACTTTAACTGTGGGTGAACTCGTTGTTAACCAATTTGAAGTTGGGGAAGGTATTACAGCTTACGTTCTAGATGTCGAGAAACAATATGTAACCTCAGACTTTATCTGGGAAACACATGAGAGTCTTGTTGACACAACTGTTTCTCAAGACGCTTTTGATGTGGGTCTTAGTTACGCAACAATCAATGGTTTTCATAAAATTGTTGGGGAATTCAACGTAGGCGATACTATCATCTACGATTATGGTTCTATATTGGCGTCTCATACGGAACAAATTGCTCACCAAGATTCTTATGAAATAGACGTTATTGATGGTATTGATCACGCCGCTTTAATAAAACACGTAGTCGGACCACACTTGATAGTTGGGGCTTTCACCCTTACCTTTGATGGCACACATATTGTACAAATAACTGTTGAACATATTTCTGAACCCATTGATGTACAATCGGAATTGAATTCACCTATTCTTGATTCGAGCGTGCTTTCATCCTTTAGAACCTTGGATAGCACAAGGTTTGATTTTAGTGTCATAGAACCATTTATTGGTCCTCCTTTAGTAGGTGCTTTTTCTACTGGAACAGACGAAATTGTTGGAACCTCTTTTGAATATGCTTCAGATGGTCATACTCTAGGTATAAAATTTACTCCAATTATTAACGAATTCATGGTAGGTAGTGATGTAGTTGGGGATCAACAACACATTGCTTTATACGGTCCAAACGCTCAAGATTTGGTTGGAATATCCCACCTAAGAGACACTGTACAAGAAATCAGTGTTACAGGAACTTATTCAACGAATCCTGAGCTAATAGTAGGGCACTTTAATGTAACGGCTACCGAAGTAGGGGGAAGCCTTACTGTCAATGAATTCACCATTGGTGATGCGGAACATCATGTTTTAAGTGGAGCTGATTTCTGGTCTACATCTTCACTAGATGCTAATCTAACCATTGAGCCTTGGTTAACAGGTGTCTATTCAGACGATTATTCAATCATTTTAACAGATGTTGCATTCACTGCTGATATTGGTAGTACCATTCCTATTATAGATGATTTTACAGAACCTGAGCAAGAAATAGGGTTTAATAACTATTTAACCTATCCTATGACGGACTATTTCGCTGCTTATGAAGAAAATGGCGATCCTATCTATACAGGTTACCTATTCGATTTTAGTTTAGAAACACAAATAAATACGGTTGACTCACTTGGTACTTCCCAGGCAGAACAGCTTTCGGATATTATAGACATATCAGACTCTTCTACAAATGAAACAGTGTCTTCTATAGTTGATGCTTACCATTTTGGCATGAGTGACAAACTGGAATTCTTTGACTATGTTCCATGGCGTGTGAGTGTATCAACTACTGTTGGTGAATTCTGTGTTGGGTTTGGTCCCGATATGGTCTTTAAAAGCGTGAATGATGGTTCTTTAGTCGGTGATTTCATCATAGGTTGCTATCTCTCCGAAGATGAGGTCACCTACACAGATTTTGAAGAAAATATTGTTACTGGAATTAGCCTTAGTATCAATCAAACTTTTTCAAAGACAAATGGTTGGTCCCAAATTGTTGGGGATTTTGAGGTTGGTACGCAGCCTATATTTGGGTTTGGTGATAATACCCATTTTAACACCAGTATTAGTCTATTATCTTCCTTAGAACGCCATGAAATACTTGTTGGTGACCTACCTGTTAACCAATTTATGATTGGTAATGACACAGACTGGGTCAGTGTAACGTCTAATAATTATATAGAAGACGTTGTTATACATTCTGACGGGTTTAGTCTCACTGAAACACTGTTAATACCAGATGTTTATACATCATCTCCAATACCTATGGAGAATCCAGGTATTGCTCCAGAATTGGGCTCCTGGTTTGTTTATGAACAAACTGAAGCTGTTAATGAACAATTCAGGTTAGACGCACCCCTAATAGTGGGTGGTTTTGCCGTATCTGCCTATAACGTTGGTGACATAACTGTAGGTGGTTTCATAGTTGGTTCTTCTGATCACCATGTTATTGGTACCGAAAACGATATATACACAATAACTAATCTTGAGCAATCAACCGAATTATCGACGTTAATCAACACTAGCACTGATTTTAGCCATACAGCAGAAAATATAGAGGTATTAAGCTATATAAGACCACATGTTGGCGTGTTCACTGTTGGTCCCAATACGGTTGTAAACGATTTTGGTTCAACTATATCTATTGACGAAGAAATAGGAGACTCTAAATTTGAGAATGCTTATGATCCTGTATCAATAATTGGTAATGAACTCCTTGTCGGGAAATTCCATGTTAGTCCTGATAAGATGGATTGGTTTAGGGAACCATCAACAATTACGAGTGTAGACGACATTTATGATGGTGTTACAGACGTTTGTGATCAACGTTGGCAAGAAGCAAACATTATTAACCAATATGACTTACACGAGCGTGGGTTTAATCTAGACCTAGTTCCAGATAAGTTTATAGAAAGTGTCCCTCATCTAGTTGGTGGTTTCAATGTTGGAGCCATAAGTGTTGGGGACCGTTATAATAGAATCTATACTTCGGATAAGCATTATCAAGCACCAAGCATTAAAGAACTAACAGTTGGTATGTTTGATGTTGGTATAGCACTAATTGGGGATCATTGGGTAGAAAGTACCATTCATGGTCCAAATAGTATTGGTGTTTCTCACATAAATATGCCGACGCAAGAAATCGTTATTAATGAGCCTTTCAGTAGCAACCCATTAAGGATAGGAACCTTCATTATTGGGGAACAATTGGTAGATCCTACACGAGAAGTTGGTCAATTCATTGTTGGTGCTGGTCACTACTATGTTGATGCTGATACCAATTGGTTGTCTGATATTTCATCCGCAATTGTTGAAACATATGATGTTGGTGGGACACTCCTTTCCACCGACTATCTTAACCTCAGTTTTAGAGAGTATAGCTTAGACCAACACATATTTAATTGGGAGAATGCCACTAACGATTGGGCAGACCAAGTTGAAGTACAAGATTCCTTAGATGGATCTATGCTAGTCATCCATTCAATAAGTGATGATTGGTTAAGTTTGATGCCTGCTATTGGTACAGATCTTCTTTCTATTGGTGACATAGAGGCTAGTTTACAAACCAGAGTTGACGTAACCGATAGGCTACTTATTGATGAAGATGGACGAACAACTACTATCCAAGGTATTGATTCAACAGTTGTGGAAGAAACGCTTGATAGGTTTGAAGATACAGCTTTAATTGGAGACACTATAGAATTATCAGAGACACAAGAATTCAATACCCATACTACGCCTAATATAGGAACATTCATTGTTGGTGACGGATCCATTGTTAGAGGCTTCGCTAGTGTCTTGGAAATGGACTTTCAGTATAGTGACTTACATTTCCAAGATAAGTTCTTATTAGACGTTTTTGTTGGTGACGCTATTATTGTTGGAAGCTTTGAGGTTCAGCCCATAAACAATGATTTCATTAGTAACACTTCTTCTATTGGTTTGACTGACTCTATAGAGGAGACAGATTATCTAGGTAAGACTCTTGGCTTGGATCTAACAGATACGTTTAACCCTTCTTTGTCAGTGCCCGAATTCCAAGCCATTGACAACTTATATGAAGTTCAAAGAACATATCAAGTGAATGAATTCACAGTAGGTAGTGAAACCCTAGTTGGGCAAGAAATTAGAGTGGATTCCTATACATCGGATAAGCACTATATCAAGTCACTCTATGAAGGTTTGATCATTGGTGACTTCAGTGTCAGTGAGTCTAGATTTGTTAATGAGACTTGGGAAATGGAATATGTGACTGGTCCTGTTGGTGTAGCAGGTGTAAGTCACTTGACCAATTCTTATACATCAACTATGTCATCTATATACACCAATGATTCAATACCAGTTGTTGGAGCGTTCATAGTTGATTCGGTTAAGGTTGGTGTACTGATAGTGAACGAATTTATAATAGGTGATGCACCTTTTTATGTGGCAATAGACAAACCAGATAAATCAGACTTTTCGGGAGCAATAATTGAAGAATATGATGAAGGGGATGTTCTTATATCAACGGAATATAGAAATTTACGGTTAAGATTAGCTGCTTAGAAAGTAGAACCTTCTTACGCTAATTTTATTCAGCCAAGTTAAACGAAATAACCTATAGACAAATGAGGATTTGGACATGAAATTGTCGGAAAATATTGGTAAAAATATGGGGCTAGATATGGGAATGAGTGAATCAATTCACCTTACTTCCCACATTCAAGTACGTGGTTCTGTACTCGCAAGGTTTACAGATTACGCTCCTGGAACTAATACAGTGGTTGCTGAAGGTATTCTTCATGAGAAAACCAACTTGATTGTTAATCTAGCTCGTAAGTCTTTAGCCCACCTTGTTGCTGAAGGTGAAGGTGTTTATGTAGTAAATACTTTCAAGCTTGGAACTATGGGTCACTCTGGTTCTGACATTTTGACGCCAGTTGATCCAACGGTAACGGACACCACCCTTACTGATCCTTCCCCCTTTTCAAAAGTTATTCCTACTCTGGAATACCTTCCTGTTGGTAACGAAACATCCGTGAAGTTTACTATTCCTGTTGAAAAAGCTGAGGCCAATGGTGCTGGTGGTGCAGCTGTTGCTTACACTGAAGCTGGTTTGTTTTCAACAAACGGGAATTTGTTTGCTCGTGAAACGTTTGAAGCGATTGTGAAGAATGCTAATCGCAAAGTAACGTTTGAATGGACCTTGCTATTTTAGAAACACATACAGGTTTTGTCCAAATCCCTGTTTGTTCTAAATACACATCTATATCACTAATTTAGGAGATTTAATTAATGTCCACCTTCACTGTAAACCCACAATGGGTTATGAATGGTGAACCCGCTTCTGGGTCACCCGATGGTGTAACACCTTCTGGAAACTTGAACAGGGCACCCAACCTCGTTAACGAAAATACGAAATACCTTAAGGGTCGTATTGACGTATCATTGGAAGAGAACGGCAACCTGAAGGCTGCCAAAGTTCTTGAACCCTTAAATGTCACCACAGGTATTACTAACGACAAAGTAGCAACTAACGCTGCAATCGCTGAATCTAAAACGGCTCTGTCTATTGTTGGGCAAAACCGTATTGGTGGTGGTACGTTTGCTAATACCAGTCAAGTCGCTGCTGACCTGCAATCTATTTATGATCAGATTGGTCTTAGCGTTATGGGACGAGAAGAGTTTGAGATGGTTGCGGATCAGGCCCGACAGCAGTACGCTGGTTCCGGTTTCGTGGAATTCGGTAATCATGAACGTACATCAGAAGCCTCGGCTATTAACGAGGGTATGTGGATCTACACAAACCCTCGTTCGGAATCTTATAAGATTTTTCTAGGTTTTGATCAACCATTTCGAATCGGTAATAGTCGTTCTTGGCACCCGGTTGTAAACGTTAATGGTTATAATATCTCGATCCACAGGGGAGTATACGCTTCTTACTTGCCACTACCCACCGCAAGTTCTTCCGCTTCTTTGTTGACCCGTCAAGACCTTACTTTCTTGGAGACCTGGCATGAGAAGATCACAGACAAGGACTTTGTGTACCCACTGGGCAACGTCCAGCACGAAGCAACCTCATATGACGGGGTAGCCTTGGCCAACTCCGCTGCCAACTTCACGGGAGCAGACACCTATAGCTTGTTTGGCAACTGGCAATCTGCGAGTGCCCTAATTGGTTATGGTGCTAAGTGGAGTACCCTGAGTTCGGTCGACAAAGAGAAGTTCATCCGTGATCCTCGGAACAACATCTACATGGACCAGGGCGAACTGATTCAGGTCCGGTATCGGATTCGGGTTGTTGGAGGTACCGAGAGTTGGGACGGACTTGATAGTCATCTATTGAATGGTGCTGTATCCGGAGTTTTAGCGAATACCTTGGGAGAATTCTTACGATTCCGTGGGCAATTAACTACTACTATCGATACATCAGGTGCAGACAATTTTATCCTATATACAAGAAGTCACTCTGTTGTTTCGGATAAAGCAGGAGAGCCAGTCGGTCATTGGTCGGCACGCTCGGGTTCCGGGAATAGTTTAGGCTATGAGAGTAGGTGTTACGCGGTTCCAATCGCCCTAGTCCAACGTCGCAACGCCGGGGCATTCCACCCCAACTACAACCCCAACGGAAGTGCCAAATTCAAACAGCAGGGACTGGACGAGGATGCTATTTTCTGGTGGGAGCTGAACAAAGGGGAATACCTCGGATCCTCCCCGACGATTGCCAGCACATCTGACTGCTTTGTGGCTACAAACATCAAAGGTGGCTCAATTGCCTCTTCAATTTCGGGCCGTCCTGATGGTATGTACCACGATGAGATCAATCAGATGGATGTGAAAGACCTCCGTGTGTCCGCCCCCAAGGTGGAGGATTACGACCGTCTGTTGCAGCAGGAATTCATGAAAGCCTACAACGGCCAACTCCGTTCCTGGGAAGCTCCTTCTGTTGGACGTGAGTTGTTGTTGTCACGTGGCGCAAAGAAACTAGG
>JACKQG010000367.1_pt1 | contig 66123 bp, 51 predicted proteins | sample 8237621 | NCBI WGS metagenome assembly JACKQG01 (sample SAMN15677084, study PRJNA649215) | marine metagenome | biome: marine; feature: Black Sea; material: saline water; isolation source: suspended particulate matter (SPM) from the Black Sea western gyre | collected 2013-06-09/2013-06-10 | depth... | reverse complement strand
TAACTGGATAACAAAACAGGATTTGACTCAGTTGCACTTGGGAGTTGAATCCGCCTATCTATTAAAGTTGGTCTTATCGAGAATACCTTGTACAACATTTGGTTTATTGTGAAAAAATGGCAGATTACAGAAAAAAAGTGGACTCTTTTTGGCCCACCTTATATACTGAACTGGAAGTTACTACAAAGTAGGATTTATTCTCCGTAAGGAGTCCTTAAGACTATGAATAATGTTTAAGCAGTGCTTTAACTGTGGAGGTAACTAATGAAACGTCGTACATTTCTTAAACAAAGCACAATCGCCGGAGCAGGGCTGGTAATTCTAAAATCCGGCATCTTAAAGGCAGGCAACTCGACGAATGAAAAGCTCAATATCGCCGTTATCGGCGTTGCCGGTCGGGGTGGTGCAAACTTGGACAACGTTAAGAGCGAGAATATCGTCGCCCTGTGCGATGTAAACTCAAAGAATCTTGCAGCGGCAGCAGAAAAGTTCCCCAGGGCCAAAACATATGTTGACTGGAGACGATGTCTCGACCAGAAGGACATTGACGCCGTCGTTTGCTCGACGACCGATCATACTCATGCCTTCGTCAATGTCTGGGCTATGAATCGCGGCAAACACGTTTACTGTGAAAAACCGTTAGCCAACTCAGTAGAAGAAGCACGCATGGTTCGCAAGACATACCTTAAGAACAAAAACAAAATAGCAACGCAGATGGGTACTCAGATACACGCCTCGGACAATTATCGTCGTATGGTCGAGCTTATAAGGAACGGCGCAATTGGAACCGTAAAAGAAGCCCGCGTCTGGTGCAGCCGGATGCCTATAGGAGGCAGCTATCTGCCGGGCGGCACACCCGTTCCTGACCACATCAACTGGGACCTATGGATTGGCCCGTCAAAGATGCATCCCTATAATCCGGACTATTTCGGCGGATGCCTTGGATGGAATCCCTACTGGGACTTCGGCAGCGGACAGATTGGGGATATGGGCAGCCATATGATGGATATGGCATGCTGGGCGCTTGACCTTAAACTTGCCACGACCTGCGAAGCAACCGGAACCCCAGTCAACACCGATACATGTCCACAGTGGCTCACAACCGAATGGGACCATCCGGCCAATGATTGGCGCCCCGCTCTTAAGATTTACTGGTATGACGGCGGCAAAAAGCCCGGTATGCCGTCAGAGGCTTTTGACCGTGAAAAATTGTTTAAGGGTGTACTGTTCAAGGGTGACAAGGGATGGCTTCTGGCCGATTACGGCTACAGGATTCTTATGCCCAAAACTGACAGCGATATGACACAGTACAGTTCGCCGAAGCCAAAAGATTTAATTCCACCATCGCCCGGTCACCATAATGAGTGGATAATCGCTTGTAAAACGGGCAAGCCTACGCTGTGCAATTTCGATTATTCCGGTATGCTAATCGAAAATAATATGCTTGCACTGGTCGCTTACCGTGTAGGCAAGAAACTTCAGTGGGATGCCGAAAACTTAAAAGCCACCAACTGCCCTGAAGCTGATCAGTATATCCGTAAAACTTATAGGAGAGGATGGGTACTGAACGGATAGGTGACGTATTCTTCTGGAAATACAAAAGAAAAGACGACCCATAATCAAAAAAAATTGACCTTTAAAACCTGTGCAGAGTTTTTATCTATTGACATAAATAAGTCTGACTACATAAATGGTTATAATTTTTGCATGCTTTTCATTGTGAGTAATTGACAGAAACTAACCTTTTTTTTAGTTCAGTGGGGTAGAAATATGGAATGACCGGCATTAAGATTTGGAATCTGTTATATGCTGGTAGCAAGGATGTGCAACAAAGTGCAAAGATTATTTTCAATTCCATTCAATTGGCAACTGACCATTGACTATGAGTCGTCGTCTATTTATTATTAAAAGGGGCCTATAATGATTAGTCGTGGAATTTGTCCGTATATCTGGTTTTGGAGCAAAATACCATGATTGGAATAGTGGGAGCTAAAGCAATAAGCGGTGTTGGCAATATGGGTCGGTTTTCTAGGTTTATCTGGCAATCGATGGTTGCATCTTTACGGAGTTGCAGCAAAACTCATACCTACTCATTAATATGGACACAAATGTATTTCATTGGTGTCCACAGTGTCCCGGTTGTTATGATAACCGGAGCGTTTGTGGGAATGACATTGGCAGTTCAGACTTATGGCCAGCTTGCAGGTATGGGATTAGAAGAGTACCTGGGCTCTCTGATTAACATTGCCGTCGTAAAAGAGCTGGGGCCTGTACTCACTGCAGTTATGTTGGCTGGGCGCATCGGAGGTGCTTTGACGGCTGAACTGGGAACAATGAATGTGACCGAGCAAATTGATGCAATCAGAAGCATGGGGACCGACCCGGTAAAATATCTGGTGGCACCGCGGATTCTGGCCTGTCTGCTGCTTACCCCGGTTCTGATTATTTTCGCCGATTTGTTGGGTATTCTCGGCGGGTATCTCGTAAGCGTTGTACATTTGGGGATTAACAGCCGGGCGTATTGGCTCCATAGTGCCAACGCCGTAGAAAAGTGGGATGTATTTATAGGAATTATAAAGGGTTTGTTCTTTGGCGTAGCTATTGCAGTTATTAGCTGTTATAAGGGCTTTACATGCAAAGAAGGTGCACAGGGCGTAGGCAAAGCATGCACAGAAGCATTTGTGGCCAGTTTTATTTCCATATTAGCGCTGGATTTCGCGCTGGTAGTGATTTTTAAGGCAATTTATGACACGTTTTGGCCGCTCAGAAGTATGGTTTAATGATATCATTAGGCAAATAAAAAGAACAGCAGGTGAAAAAGAAATACGAAAATAATCTTGATACCGAGAAATCTTCAAACGGCGTTCTTAGTGTGAAGAACCTTACTAAAAGGTTTGGTACCAATGTTGTCCTGGATAATATTTCCCTGACGATCGAGGATGGCAAAACGACTGTTATCATCGGACCGAGTGGATGCGGCAAAACCGTTTTAGTAAAACATTTGATAGCTTTATTGAGGCCGAATTCCGGCGAGGTTTATTTTAAAAAGCACCGAATCGATAATCTCAGTGAGAATGAATTAAACAATATCCGTACACATTACGGTTTTCTTTTCCAGGGAGGGGCGCTGTTCGACAGTCTAAACGTTACTGAGAACATCATATTTCCGATAAGACAGCATTGTAAGATAACTGATTGGAAAGAGGTCGAAGAGCTTGTAAAATCCAAATTAGCTATGGTGGGTCTTGATGGTTTTCAGCAATTTTATCCGTCTAATCTTTCAGGAGGCCAGCAAAAGAGAGTGGCGCTTGCAAGAGCGATTGCGCTCAATCCGGAGATAATTTTATATGATGAGCCGACTACGGGGCTGGATCCTATCCGTTCAGATGTTATCAACGAGCTTGTCTTAAAACTACAAAAAGAGCTTGGCGTAACATCCGTTGTTGTTACCCATGATATGAATAGCGCTTATAAAATAGCCGACCGTATCATCATGCTGCATAATGGAAAAATTATTGCCGACGGCAATGCAGACCATATCCGTAACCATCCCCATCCTGTCGTTCAGCAGTTCATCAGCGGACAGGTCAGCGAAGAAGACCTCGCAGTCCTGCGGATGCGCGGAAACATTTCCCATACCCAGTTCCTGCCTCGTGATTTCGAGTAATATTCAGGAAAAACATAAGTGCTTAAGGACATAAAAGAAGTGATGAAAGCAGGGCCAGAGCAAATTGCATCCGATTTGGCTGAAGTTGTACAAGGAGACGTTTTTACCGATATACTGCACAGGGCCGCTTACAGCACCGATGCGAGCATTTACAGGATTGTTCCCAAATGTGTTGTTGCCCCGCGTGACCCCGGTGATGTGGTTACCGTTGTAAAATATGCACGCTCCAATGCTATACCGGTAGTCGCTCGCGGAGCAGGCAGCGGATTGGCGGGCGAGTCGCTGTGCAGCGGTATAGTCTTCGATATGACCCGGTATATGAACAGGATTATTGATGTCAAAGACGAAGGACAAACGGTAGTTTGTGAACCGGGCGTTGTGCTGGACGATTTAAATAAGGTTCTGGCCAGGTACGGCAGGAAAATCGGCCCTGATCCGTCCAGCGCTAATCGTGCGGTAATAGGCGGAGTAGTCGCAAATAATTCCACAGGCTCCCATTCCCTTGAATATGGTTTTATCGCCGACCACGTAGAAAGCATCGAAGCGGTCCTTGCCGACGGCAGTGTGGCCGAATTCAAAAATAATTTTAACCCGGAAAAAGCAAAGCAGGATAAAGCAGCCTTGATTGCAAAAGAATGTCTGTCTGTTCTCTGCGACAAGGATGAAATCATTAAGAACGCACTGCCTAAAACAAAGCGAAATCGAAGCGGTTATAACATTGCCGGGATATGTCATAACGGCAGGATTGATTTAGCCAGATTGTTAACAGGCTCCGAAGGAACGCTGGCGATTTTTACAAAAATAACGCTAAAGACCGTCGCATTGCCGAAAGCGAAAGGACTGCTGCAGCTTGAGTTCGACTGTCTTGAGAAAATGGCACAGGCGGTACCGATTATCATTGATAATGATGCGTCGGTATGTGAGCTGATGGATAAGACATTAATCGATATGGCATTCGATGCTTTGCCGGAATATCGCGATCTTTTACCCGCCGGAGCGGCCGCTGTTCTTTTAGTCGAGCATACGGGCGAAACACAAGAGCAGGTAAAAGAAAAAATAGCAAAAACCGATTCGGCCGTCGGAAAAATAGCGAGCGGACGGAGCATCATTTTTGACCTGAAGGCACAACAGCGGTTGTGGAAGTCGCGGAAAGACGCCGGGCCGTTGATTTACAGAAAAAGATCCAATAAGCATCCGGCTGAATTTATGGAAGACATTTCGGTAGATTATAATCGGCTCGGAGAATATATTTCCGGGCTGTTAGAGATTGGCAAGCGTTATGATATCACGATGTCTTTCTTTGGTCACGCCGGCGACGGCCTGCTGCATATCCGACCATTCCTGGATTTGAGCGACCCGGCGGACATTAAAACGATGCGGTCAATGGCGGATGAGGTTGTATCGCTCGCATGGTCGTTAGGAGGCACGATAAGCGGTGAACACGCAGAGGGTCTGGTAAGGGCGGCCTTCGTGAGAGGCCAATACGGTGATGAATATTATGAGCTGCTTTGCAAAATCAAAAACATATTCGACCCTGACGGCCTGATGAATCCCGGCAAAATCCTAAACCCAGATGCCGACATTATGGTTAAAAACCTGAGAGCCGAGCATAAGGTTTTGGCGGAAAGAGTTAAGACGGATTTGCTTTTCGAGAAAGATGAGCTTGCAGTCGAACTCGACCAGTGCTACGGGTGCGGAGTTTGCCGAAACCGCGAACCGGATATGCGAATGTGCCCGGTATTTCGGGCGATGGGCGACGAAATGGGCAGCTCGCGGGCAAAGGTTAATATCCTGCACTTCTGGGCTACCGGGCAGTTGGAAAAAGAAGATTTCGAGTCGCCGGAGTTCAGGAAATTTCTGGATTTGTGCGTTAATTGCAAGGCCTGCCTGCAGCAATGTCCATCCGGCGTAGATATTTCCAAGCTGATGGTGGCGGCCAGAGCACGGTACGTTAAACTTCAAGGGCTCCGGCGTACGGAGCTGATTCTCAGTCATAATCGCTACCTTAGTATATTAGGAAGCGTTTTTGCGCCGATATCGAATTTTCTGATGAGACTACCGATATCCAAATGGCTGTTAGAGAAATTAGCCGGTATAGATAAACACAGAAGCATGCCCAGGTTCGGTCGCAGCTCATTCTTAAAAGCCGGAAGAAAATATTTAGAAGCCTGTGAGCCGATTGAAAAGCCGGTCGATAAGGTCGCGTATTTCGTGGATACGTATGCAAATTATAACGACCACGAATTAGGCTTTGCCGTTGTCGATGTTCTAAGAGCAAACTCCATCGAAGTAATTTTACCAAAACAGTTGCCCGCCCCGCTGCCAGCGATTGTCTATGGTAACGTCAAGGCCGCTCGTAACGATTTGGCATATAGTGTAAAATATCTGGCTGCGGCGGTGCGCGACGGCTACAAGATAATTTGCTCCGAGCCGAGTGCTGCACTTTGTTTGAAGCAGGAGCTTCGGCATTTTATTACTGGGCCGGAGGCAACGCTCGTTTCTGAAAATACTTATGAACTTATGGATTATCTTCTGAGCCTGCATTCGCAGAACAAGCTGCAAAAACCAACGAAATCTATAACTGAAGAGTTTGTTTATCATTTGCCTTGCCATTTGTGCGCGGTTGGTCTCGAAGGGGCAAGTATCAAGCTGCTGCAGGAGCATTGCGGCGTTAAAGTCGTTGATCTTAAGGCCGGGTGCTGCGGTATAGCCGGGACGTTCGGGATGCAAAAGAAAAATTTCGAGCTGTCTTCGAAGATTTCCGAGAGCTTAAAAGAAGCATTGGAAAAATCGCCCACGAAAAACGTCCTTACCGAATGCGCCGCCTGTAAAATGCAGATAGAACACATCAGCGGCTGCACTGTTCGCCATCCCATTAAAATTCTGGCCGATTGTATTTCAGCTTGAAATTGGGTTTGAATTGGCTTTGTTTTGGCTTTGCCAGGCCTTAAAATTGGCTTAAATTGGCTTTGATTGGGTTTGAATTGGCTTTGAATTGGGTTTGTTTTTTGGCCTGAGCCAGCGGAAAAAATCATGTATATGCTTGTCATGTCTATATTTATGTTCATTTTGCCATTTCTGAAATTGGGTTTGTTTTGCATAATTTGCTTATAAATTCGTACGTAAGAATTCGTAGAATTTATATAGCATAAACTCGAAATCCGAATCCTTCGACCCTGCTCAGGACAGGTCCCGAAATCCGAAACAATATCAAAATCCAAATGACTCAAATTCAAAACTCCTAATTCGAGGCAGAAAAACCCCATTAGAGTATAAGGCACTCTAACGGGGCAAGGCACTGCCTCTATAATTAGACGAGTGTGCAGTTTTGAGTCGAAAATTTGGTCGTATTCCGGGGCCCGGAGTCCGTAAGTCGTTATATTGGAAGGAGATAAAAAATTTTGAAAATTCAGATTTTTGTTTTTAAGAGTGAGCGTTTTTGACTGAAAAATGGGTATCTATTTACGTTTTTTGCTGATTTTTCGGGAAATTTAAGATAAAACAATCAATATTTGCAGGCTCAGAAACGCCATTATTAATAGAAGCGCTTAGTGTTTGCGCTGTTTTCTCTGTGTTAGGCAACATATTCGATTGGTATATATGACTGCCAACATGGCAGTAAATATAGCATTGACAAATGATTGAAAAAACGAAGAATGCTTGTAAGTTTTGTATAGAAAAAGAGTTGCAAGAGCATCGTCCCATAACAATGTAATTGGCACGATATTTGCGTATATTAAATGATTACATTTAAAACAAGGGCTGCTGACATGGATGGTCGGCGTTGCCTAAGAAATTAGACACACCGCTTTTCATTTCAGAACTGATTCCACAATTTTAAGGTTTTTATATGAATTACTTTAATTTTTTAGGAGAAATATTATGGCGACTATCACTTTTTATCCACTTGGAAACGCAGATTGTAGCCTAATAGAGTTTGCTGATGAAAGACTTATGTTAATAGACTACTTTAAAGGCAAAGAAAATGATGATGAAGAAGACAAGAGAGTAAAGTTACCAGAAGAGCTTAGCGCTGTTTTAGAGGATAAAGGGCGTGATTATTTTGATGTGTTAGCTTTTACCCACCGAGACAGCGACCATGTCTTAGGTGCAGAAGAATTCTTCTGGTTGGATCATGCTGAAGAATATCAAGGAGAAGATCGGATAAAGATAAAAGAGATATGGGTCCCAGCATGCTACATTTTAGAGGAACGACTAAAGGATTCTGCACGAATAATTCGTCAGGAAGCAAGGCATAGACTAATAGAGGGCAAAGGGATTAGGGTATTTAGTCAGCCAAATGCCCTTGATGACTGGTTAAAAAGCAAAAATATCAAACCAAAGGAAAGGAAACATTTGATCACAACAGCGGGAAATTGTGTACCCGGTTTTACAAAGGAAAATGATCAAGCAGAAATTTTTATTCATGCACCATTTTCCTTTCAAGTGGACAACGAAGAGATTGATCAAAACAAGGCAAGCCTTGTTTTCCATATTACGTTTTTCGAAGGAGATACGTGCTCAAGAGCTTTTTTCAGTGCGGACACGACATACGATGTATGGGAAAAAATCGTCTACAAGACAAAGCAGAAAAATAGGATAGAGCGTCTAATATGGGATATTTTCAGCATATCACACCATTGTAGTTATAAGGCACTTTCAAATGAAAAGGGGAAAGATAAGACAGAGCCTACTGATGATGTAAAGTACCTTTTTGAGCAGGGACAAGACGATTGCTATCTAATTTCTTCAAGTAAAAAAATACCTGAAGAAGATACTGACCTTCCACCTCATAAGCAAGCAGCCGCTTATTATGAAGATGTTGCAAGAGATAAGTCAGGTGAATTCCTTGTAACAATGAGTACGCCGACGAGTGATAAACCAAAACCAATAGTGATTGTGGTGGACGAATCAGGCCCTGGCTTTGAAGACGATGGGAAGGGGAGTAAGCTGAGTCCGGGGGGGTACACAAAAAGAAGAGAGCTATCGCGGATTGGAGGGGCTACGTTTGCTTGATGAAAGGAGGGCAGTCGAAAACCAGAGTATTGATTGATGGCGAGCGCGCATTATATAGCCTGTCGCGCGTAACCATTGTACGGAATCTCAAGTGGAACGATTTCAAGAAGAAATGGACGGTTTGTTGTTGCCTGCGAATTGACTCTTCAAATCCCGAGCTTGTTCCTAATGAGACATTTTGGTATGTCCTTATAGACGGGGCATATCCTCTGGGAGACATAAAATTCTATCCGGCTAAAAAAGGGGGATTGACAAGAACATTTCAACACCAGATACATAATGGGAATATCAAAGATGATTTACCGTGGAGAAACGGTAATATCTGTGTAAATACAAGCCTATACAAGACTGGAAGAAGCGCATATAGCGAGGAGCCATATGAAGCTAGTAAGCGACTGAAGTGGCATTTTATGAGGGCTCTTGAATGGTTGGAACACGCTGCAAACGGAACGCTTGTCGAAATTGGGAATTATTTCGAGGTCCCAGATTACCCTACAGGACCGGAACCGATTACAATAGTTTTTTCAGAATCGAGAGATACCTTTGCAAAAGTTTGGGCGAATGTAAATACTAATAGTGGAATCTTGGAGCTAACTTCACTTGAAAAACCTATCGCAAAACTTATTGTTCAGAGGATTATGAATTTAAAAAATGAGGAATTACTGCATTCAGAATGGGGAGACTTTGTTAATGCCTCGATAAAGGACAAAGTGATAGGAATATGGATGATTTTCGAAAGGCCGATTGTTCTTCCTCCCTGGCAGGCACCCAGAACTTGGAAAGAATTGATTGATGCTGCCAAAACTCAAGGAAAAGATATCCGTCGTCTAATTGGAAACGTATCTAGAAAGATAAGAGATGGAACACAACACATCGCTTTACTGGGTTTTCCAATCCCAGATAAGATTGGATCGAAACCATTGCAGTTATATTGGCAAGCATTACTATTGCCGGTATTATCCCATAAAAATTTTAGCGCGCCTGGTTTTAGGGCGAACGAGATAGGATATCAAATGCGAGACAGAAAATTATTAAGCGGAAGTGAGCCTGTGGATTGGCAAAAATGTGAAAACTGGAACTCTGAAGAAATAGCATGTAGGGGTCGATACTCGAGTGAGCTTACAACTTCGCGAGTAGTCATAATAGGAGCCGGTTCACTTGGCTCTATGATGTCTGAATTGCTTGTAAGAGGGAGTGTACATCAACTTACAATTGTGGACAAAGAAATTCTTGAAGCTGGCAATCTAGTACGGCATACACTTGGACTTGAAGATGTTGGTTTGGCAAAGGCGACGTGCCTAAAAAAACATCTTTTGAAAATATTACCTTACGCAAAAGTGAGAGAAATTGCGAATAACTTAGAAGACATTGATGATAATGATAAGGAAAAATTGAGAGAAGCAGATATAATTATTGATTGCACAGCGAATGATGAAGTTATACACTATTGTGGAGGCTTTGTGTGGGGTGGAGAAAAATTATTCTGTTCCGTGTCTGTAGGATTCAAAGCCAAGAGATTATATTTATTTATAGCGAGGAAGAAAGCATTTCCTAATGTAATCTTTCTAGATTTGATGAAGGAATGGCTAGAGAAGGAAATTGACGACATGTGTGGCATGGAATTACCTAGAGCAGGAACAGGATGTTGGCACCCAGCTTTTCCTGCAAGAGTCGATGATATGTGGCTGGCAGCTAGTACTGCATTGAAATATTTAGATGAGCACATGAAAATACAACACGATAGAACGAAATTCGCCGTTTTCGAGCAGATTAAGGAAAATGAGAAATTTTGTGGAATTAAACTGATTTTCGAAAAATGACATGATCCAAAATTACGAAGCATGGTCACCTTGTGGTAGATATGGAGTTAGAATCTCTGCTCAAGTGTTACAAAAGGCAATAACGTTCTGCAAAAACAATTGTGCATTTGAGACAGGTGGAATTATGGTTGGTTACTACAACCGACGTCAAAATTGTGCCATTGTAACAGACTGTTCCGGACCTCCAAGAGACTCTACTTGCAAGAGAACATTTTTCCGACGAGGAATTAAAGGGCTCCAACAATGGATCAACAGTTTATGGTATGTAAAAGAGCGTAGGTACTATCTTGGAGAATGGCATTTTCATCCATTTGCAAAACCAAATCCCAGTTCCACTGATATCTGCCAGATCAAGAGTAATGCGGAAGATAGGTCATATAAATCCCCAGAGGTTATCATGTTCATAATTGGAGGTGATCCAAAGACCAAGTGGTCTTGTAGCTCTTTTGTCTATTCACGACAAGTCGGTCTGATTGAATTAGTAAAAGGATGGGAACGTAATAGTTTTAAGAACTAAAATGAAAGGAACTTTAAAATGATTAAGATTATTACATATTTGTGTTTGGCTCTATTTATCATGGTGTTTCTCTCAATAAGCCACCATCTTATTGACATGCCCTCTTGGTATGTAGAAAATATACTTTTAATTAAATGCACTTTAGTTGGAATTATGGGGGGGATTTTATATTGCCTTAGGGCTGTTTATTTGAACAAATGCGTTCGAAAAGAGTGGGACAAAGATTGGGAAGTTTGGTATTATCTTAGACCTATTGCAAGCGGGATAAGTGGTTTTATAAGTTACATTTTCTTAAAAGCAGGGTTACTCGTTCTTGAAGCTGATGCAAAGCCTGATGCTATAGCTTTCGGATACTTAGCTATTGCTTTTATCGCTGGATACAATGTTGACAATTTCATGAAGAAGTTAGAATCGATAGCGTCTTCTGTATGGGGTATCAAGAAATCTCGTGCGTCTGATGATATTAACACAGACTAAAGCCACAATTCCCGCCAAACAATTTCATATCTCATATTTTGTGTTGATTCCGCTCCCGGTTGTTTCACGCCTTTGGGGGTGAGAATAACGGAAAAGAAGTAAAAAGGCAAAAGGAAAATTATGGAGGCCCTTCGGGCGGCTACTTGAATAGATCCCTCCACTTCGGTCGGGATGACAGAAACGAGATGCGTATTGTGTGAAGTTAAATGATCCCTTGCTTTCAGGGCAACCACATGGGATTGCCCCTACATTTCGGTTGATAACTGGGCTTGAACCCAGCCGCTACATTTAACAATGCAATGGTACAGATACGTCTTGAGGGCGGTTCACGAACCGCCCCTACAATGATAACGGCAACAATGCATCGGGATAATATCGCATATCAGGGCAAGCACATTGAAATGATTATTGATGAATGATGAATGATTATTGGGATTGACCCATGCTTCGCCAAGGCTACGCAGGGCAGAGGATTTAGTCCGCCTAAAACCGGAAAGACATTGTGGTTGATTTATGACAACCAAGCAATGATTTAATGAAGATTGCCGTAATTTAGTTTTGAGTGTTTAGTTTTTAGTTTTGAGTTGTGGAGGCCCTTCGGGCGAATATCCAAATAGATCCCTCCACTCGGCTACGCCTCGGTCGGGATGACCCCGTTAGAGTATAAAGCACTCTAACGGGGCAAGCAAATCAGGGCAACCACACGGGGTTGCCCCTACATTTCGATTGACTATTGACGATTAAAGCTGGGTCCCCGCTAAAGACATGCGAGGATGACAATATTATTGGGGTTGAGGAGTGGATTTCATCTTTGTGTTCTACAATTGCCAAAACATGACCGATGAATATGTGAGAGAGGATTAATTATTTCAGGTGTGTTTTGTGAGATATTATCGGTTGGTTTAAGACTGCGTTTGATATATTTCTCTATCGTATCACTGCAGCGTAGCCGGAGAGAAAAAGCGAGCAGGATATTCCTAAGTATCAGGTTCGAAATGCCTGTTAATGGATTAGCAATAAGATAAAGTAGCTGTCTGAATAAGTCGATGGATTGTAAGAACAGCTATGTTTATTTGCTTGAGGGAGATTGTGTAAAGCGGATAGATTTATTTTTTCTTTCATAACTTAGCTCAAAATTTGGCTTTAAAACATCTGAAAGTTACGTGGCAATCCGCCTTTGACGGGATTTTTTACTTTGACGACGAAAATTCCGTGGTCATGTCAAGTTTGTATAAAGGAACCCGGCAGGCGGCAGATGCACTCTGAATTCAGGGGCTAACAGACGAACATAACATGTAAATACAGGAGAAAAACCGATGGGCGACAAAAAACAGTTCGATGACCTATTGCCGATTAAGAACCGGAACTTTTATACAACTCATGCGATGACCACTTCTCACGAGTGGATGAAAATCGAGCAGGTTATGAAAAAAGAAGTCATCACCATTTCACCCGATGAGACGGTGGCTACTGCAGCGGTAGTAATGTCTGAGAACAACGTTTCCTGCATCATTGTTGTTCAGAACGGGAACGTGAAAGGCATTCTTACCGAAACAGATCTCCTCAAAAAAGCCGTAGTCGAGGCCAGGGATGTACATAGAATGGCAGTTGCTGTAATAATGTCGTCACCGGTGGAGACTGTACCTTCTGATTTTTCGGTCCTTGAAGCCAGCAATATCATGGAGGCCAAGCACATCAAGTGCCTACCTGTCCTGTCTGAGAATAAACTGGTGGGAATTGTAGTACAGCCTGATCTGGCCCTGGCCCTGACATACTATGGCACATGGAGAGATATTTCAGAGATAATGAATAAGAACGTATATGGAATAGAGAGGAAAGCAAGCGTAGCGGAAGCGGCAACTATCATGTCTTCCCGTCATATTTCATCCATCACAGTAATGGAAGGTGAGCAGATCGTTGGCATCCTCACCGAGAAAAACATTCTCGGAAGAGTAATTGCACTGCAAAAAAATCCACGCGATGTCAAAACAGAAGAGGTAATGTCTTCTCCAGTGATAAGTGTTCCCCCCAGCTATTCTGTCTTCAGTGCCAGCAAGACTATGGAAAATATGAATATTCACAGGCTGGTTATCATGGAGGGCAAGAAGTTATGCGGGATTGTAACTCAAACAGACATCTTCATGGCGATTAAGAATAAACTACAAGCTGATGAAGACAAGAACCACAGATTATTGGAGGAATCCAAAAGCGCCATCTATACTACCGACCTGGATTACGTGATAACCTATGCTAATCATGCATTTACGGAACTATTCGAGGTTTCTGAACCACAAGAATTCATTAATCAACCATTTCTGCCGGAACGGTTTTGGTTTGATCCGAAAGAGAGAGAACAGTTCCTGGCCGAGCTAAAAGAGGGTTGTTTTGAAAGCAAGGAACTAACTCTCAAAACTTCCAAAGGCAAAAAGATATACGTGACCGTATTTTCCACCTTTATTAAAGACCTCCACGGAGAAACGAATGGATCTCAGGGAATAGTTTATGACATAACAGCGAAAAAGGAGCTAGCGGCACTAAGAGAAGCAGAGGAAGCCCTGCGCCAGAGTGAGCAGAAATGGCGATCACTGGCAGAGAACATTCCTGATGTTATCTTCGCTGTGGGCAAAGACGGCAGGATTCAGTTCCTCAATCACATTAAGGCAGGGACTGCTCCGGAGAATGTGATTGGAACCAGTATTTATGAATATATGCCGCCCGACCAACAAGAGATAATGAGAGAATCTATCGAAAGTGTTTTCCTAACCGGGAAAGTAGGCAACTTCGAGATTAATTGGGATGGCGAGCAAGAATCAGAGACCATATGGAAAACACGCGTCGTACCTGTTATGCATGGTGAGCAGGTTGTAGCAGTGAATCTAATCTCGACAGACATCACCGAGCGCAGGAAGGCCGAGAGAAGACAGCTGGAGCTTCTTGCTACAGGTATAGCCGAGCGCAGGAAGGCCGAGAGAAGACAGATGGAGCTTCTCAATCAATTAGAGAGTATCAACACTGAGCTAAAAGACTTCGCAAACATAGTCTCACACGATTTGAAGGATCCATTGCGAACGATCCAGAGATTATCGCAATTGGTATCAGATGATTACGCCGACAAGCTCGATGAAAAAGGAAAGAAGCAGTTGGATTTGATCTTGAACCACGTGAATCGAATGCACAACTTGATCGATAGTATCCTACAGTATTCGAGAGTAGGATATCTGGCTGAACAAAAGGTGCAGGTCAATCTTAATGATCTTATTCCGCAGATTATCGATATGGTCTCTGCACCGGAAAACATTACCCTCGTGGTTGAGAATGAATTGCCTTTCATCGAATCAGAACAAACTCGCATTACCTGGGTCTTTCAGATTCTACTGAGCAATGCCGTAAAATGTATGGATCAATCACAAGGCCAAGTAAGAATCAGCTGTATTGATGAAGATGTTTGTTGGAAGTTCAGCATCGCCGACAACGGCCCAGGAATTGAAGAAGAACTCTTCGATAAAATCTTCCGAATGTTCCAAACAACTGAGCCGCAAGACCAGTTCGAAAGCACTGGTATTGGACTTTCACTCGTGAAGAAAATCGTTGAGACCTATGGAGGTAAAATCTGGTCTGAATCAAAGCTCGGGCAGGGAACTACTTTCTTATTCACTTTACCGAAGCATAATTGCATGGTGATGGATGCAAAACTCGAAGCCAGTACTATAGACTGAAGATGACTATCAAGCTGATAGCATCGTACATTGTATTGCCTAACAAGAAAGAGTATTCATCGAAAATACAAAATTTAATGACTAATATAAATGAGCACTCAAAGAATTATCTATACTATTTTTTTATAGAGTTGTGAAGTTAACATAGTGTTGTTGAAAAAAGCTCACGGGAGACATAATAATGTCACTACATGCCGTTTTCAGAACGAATAAAGAGGATGGCGATAGGGGCTACGGTATGATTATGGTACGCGGGAGAAAGTATCACATATTCAGAACAAGTCCATTGTTCGGTGATATGGGCCATGGTACTGTTAAAGTAAACGATAAAACATATACAGTATATAGAACGAAGAAAGAGGATGGTGATATCGGTTACGGGGTAGTTAATATTCAATACAAATCCCAAAAGAAACAGGGCAACAATGACACTGAAAAACTACCGGACGACCTTGTTGAAATCGTCCGTGTTTGGCCGGAACTGCCGGAGCATATCAAATCGAAAATCGAGGCATTGGTTCAAACTCATAGCAAGGAGGCTATTTGAATAACGCAGACAGCAACCATGAATGACGTTTATCCTTGAAAGACAGCTGATTTTCGCTGTCTTTCAAAATTGACTATTTTTTAATTACCGCGACCCCCGGCTCCCTGTGTAGGCCAAGAGCGTGGTTCGGGTATATATGGTTTGGTTGAGGGCGGTTCGCGAAGAAGCCCGTACTTTAGGGGACAAACTCTTTTAATTGATTATTGGGATTGAGGAGAGGATGAAGTGAAGGGATACTGAATATCAAACAAGGAATGTCGAATATTGAACAAGGACTTCTGAATTATGAAGTGAAGAAAAAGATTATGGTGGGCACTAAATTTAGTTTTGAGTTTTGAGTTTTTAGTTTTGAGTTTTGAGTTTTTAGTTTTTAGTTTGTTGGATTAAGGCGGGCATTTTGCGCAGATTGATCGGAAGAGTGTTGTGGAGAGGTAGCGGTCGCCACGGTCGGGTAGGATAACTACGATTGTGCCGGATTTCATCCGCCCTGCTATCCGCAAGGCCCCTGCTACGGCGGCGCCGCTTGACATTCCTACGAAGATTCCTTCGGCAGCGGCGAGAAGCCGGGTTGTTTCGAAGGCCTCGCCATCATCAACAGTAATCTTTTCGTCCATCATCTGCGGATTATAGATTTCAGGGACAATGGCTTCTTTCATATTCTTTAGTCCCTGGATTGCGTGTCCTTCCGGCGGCTCGACTCCAATCACTTTGACCTCTGGCTTTTTTTCCTTTAGGAATTTATAAACTCCCATCAACGTTCCCGTGGTTCCCATGCCGGCGACGAAACAATCAATTTCGCCGCCGGTTTGTGCAAGTATTTCGGGGCCGGTCGATTCGTAATGGGCGAGGATGTTATTTTTATTCACAAATTGGTTTGGCATATAATATTTTTCTGGTTCGGCATCGTGAAGCTCATGCGCTTTTCTGATAGAGCCGTCGGTGCCCTCTTTTGCATGGGTAAGGACGACCTCGGCATTTAATGCCTGAAGGATATGCTGTCTTTCGGTACTGACACACTCGGGCATGCAAAGCTTTACTTTGTATCCTTTGGCCGCACCTATCATAGCCAGGGCAATACCGGTATTTCCCGAGGTTGGCTCGAGTATTATTTTGCTTTTTGTAAGTTCGCCTGATTCCTCGGCTTTTTTTATCATCCAGTAAGCGGTTCTGTCTTTAATTGAGCCGCCGGGGTTGGTGCCTTCGAGCTTTCCAAAAATTCTCACTTCAGGCTTCTTATGATTCAGACTGGTGAGTTCAACAAGCGGCGTATTCCCGATAGCAGATAATATGCTCATACTTTGTTTATCTCCGGATACTAAGTAGAATATATATTCGAATCAAGCCTATTCGGATAACTTGAATAGTTGCTTTTACCTAAAATATTATATATATTAGGCCGTGAAAAAGAAAGTAAATTTTAATTGGTAACGGCATTGGAAAAGGAAGAGCTTAAGCAGGCGGTATTATGTGAGCCATCCCCGGATGGGGCCGGGAAGGTCCGGTGTAAATTGTGCAGCCATCGCTGTGTGATTGATGAAGGTAAGCTTGGCCGGTGTTGTGTGCGAAAGAATATTGACGGGGTAGTGTATTCGCTTACTTATGATAAGGTGTGCTCGGCCAATCCTGATCCAATCGAGAAAAAGCCACTGTTTCATTTTCAGCCGGGCACTCAAAGTTTCTCAATTGCCACGATGGGTTGTAATTTTCGCTGTGAGTTCTGTCAGAACTGGCAGATAAGTCAGGCGGCAATAGAAAGAGGGAAAATCAACGGAGAGCCGATAGCGCCGGAGCAGATTGTCGAGGGGGCTTTTCGCAGCGGGTGCAAGAGTATCGCTTATACCTATACGGAGCCGACGGTTTTTATGGAGCTGTGTAACGACTGCGGGAGATTAGGTAAAGAGCGCGGGCTGGCAAATGTTTTTGTCAGTAACGGATATATGACACGAGAGGCAATTGACTTTGCGGGGGAGTGGCTGGATGGAATTAATGTTGACCTTAAAGCGTTCAGCGATGACTATTATAAAAGATTATGCCATGCGAGATTGCAGCCGGTGCTTGATACGATTAGCTATATCGCCAAGGAAACGAATATCTGGCTTGAGATTACGACCCTGCTGATACCTGGTAAAAATGATTCCGAGGATGAGCTGAAAAAGCTTGCCGATTTTATTGTTTCGAACGCCAGCCCCGATGTCCCCTGGCATATCAGTAAATTCCATCCACAGTATAAATATATGAATTCGCTACCAACTTCTATTGAAAGTCTGGAGCGGGCTTACGAGATGGGCCAATCGGCGGGACTTCATTATATTTACCTGGGTAATGTGCCGGGGTCGAAATCCGAAAGCACTTTCTGTTATAATTGCGGGCGAATGTTAATTGAGCGTATCGGCTACAGGATTGCTGGAAATAATATCCAAGACTCAAAATGCCCCGATTGCGGAACAGAGGTTGCAGGATTCGGACTGTAAGAACCTATCCCAATAACCCGCTGAGATTTCCCTTATGTTTTATCTTTCAGTAACTTCTGAAGTATTTCCAACTCGCCGGACTTCATGTGGTAACTATGTTCGGCGTCGGGGTATTTATTTGACTGCACTTCTTTGGCATAGGTGTTGAATGCTTCTATAGTTTGTTTGGCCAGATTGCCATAGCTTTTAGCAAACTTCGGACCCGGGCCCTGCGTAAGGCCTAAAATATCAGGGGCGATCAATATCTGCCCGTCACAGCCTTTGCCCGAACCAATACCAATCACCGGCACTTCGCAGCGTTTAGTTATGATTTCCGCTACCTCTTCAGCAGCACCCTCAATAAGCAGCGAACCGGCACCATGCGCAATCATTTGATCAGCCAGGCTTATCAGCTCAGCAGCCATTTGGGCAGTGGTCGCCTCAGCCTTGAATCGTCCAATCTTACTGATGCTTTGCGGCCTAATGCCGATATGGGCCATAACGGCTATACCGGCATCGCTGACTGTTTTTATTATGTCAAGATATGCCCCGGTCGCTTCGATTTTTACCATTTGTACGCCCGCTTCTGCTACGAAACGGCCGGCGTTTTTGAGAGCCTCAGTTTTTCCAAGCTGATATGACAGAAACGGCATATCTGCGACCAGAAATATATTCGGGGCCCCCCGCCTGACAGCAGATGTTATTGTAACCATAAAATCCATGGTTGCCGGCAGAGTCGAATCGAAACCGAGTACAACCTGTGCGGCCGAATCTCCCACTAATATCATTTGCACATCAGTCTGTGAGATAAGCCGAGCCGTGGTATAATCATAGCAGCTAATGGCCGCAATTTTTTGATTTTTTCTCCTGGCATCAAGCAAATCCGCTATCGTAATTTTGGTTTCCATATCAGTCTTTCTGAAAAAGAAATAACAGTCTTTTAGTGAAAAATTTAAGAACAAAATCTATTTACAAAGCGTAAAGTATTCGTGTTTAGGGGCCAAATCGGGCTATTTTCTAAAAAAACTAAATACTTTTTATCTATTTATAATTAAAAAGCTTGATTACTTAAAAAGAAAAGTGTAAGTTTTCAACAATATTCTCCCTTTTCTTTAAAGAAATTCATACCATTTAATCGATTATTATTATAAGGAGTAGTTGGGTCGGGTAAAATTAAATTTTGAAAGTTATTATCAGCTTTTCATCACCCTCCTCCGAAGCCAGATTCTGTTGTATAGGAATCTGGCTTTATTTTTCTTTCATTTGATTGTTAGAATAGGCAATTTCGCAAGCACTATTTATGTCAAAACAGGCAAGCACGCAGTTAACACAGCACTTGCCCAATAAGCTTCAAAAAAATAATGTTCTAACTTTGTTAGTGCTTTTATTTATGTAAGTGACATGCTGCTGTCTGCACACAAGCAATCAACTTCCTTTATCTTCAATATGGAAGAATTGATTTCTTAGAATCCTTTTGTAGTAAGAAACATATTATAAAAAATAACATAAATAGTACAAAGCCGTAACAAAACCGTAACATTTGTTCAGCATAATTGCTATCGCTAAATAGTCTTTCTTCGTTTTTCTATATAAAAAGGCGTTTTTAAAGAAATAATTGTAACAAATCGACAAGTTAAGCGTTATATTTGTATAGACTACAACTTAATCCTGTAATCGGTAATGGTTTTTTTGAAGGAAAGGTTTGAGAGTGAAGAAGTCCCGCATAATTATTATTACTGTTATCGTGACGCTGGTGATTGTTTCCGTGATTGGAATAGTGTATAAAGTCAAAACCAGCGCATCCCGTAAACCAACGATTGTTCGCATGGACAAGGCTCAGCGCGGAGAATTGATAGAGTTTGTCAGTGCCCCCGGTGAAATCGAGCCCAGAATAAATGTGGAAATGAGCGCAAAAGTTTCTGCACGGATTACAGAGCTTCCCTACGAAGAAGGAGACATAGTTACCAAGGGTAATCCGAAAGCGAATCCACCGATACCGGCTTCCGTACTGGTACGCCTGGATGATAATGATCTGCAAAGCCGGCTGCTTTCAGCCGAAGCAAGCTACGCCGCCCAGGAAGCGCAGATCGAAGTTGAAAAAGCAAGGATTTCCAGCCAGCAAGCCAGTCTTGTCGGCCTGGATGCCTCGTTACAACAAGCGCAGCGAGATCTGGAGCGTCAAAAAGGATTACTCGAATCCCAGGATATCAGCCAGGCCACTTACGACCAGAGCAAATTAAGATTCGATGAGCTAAAGTCACAATATAACTCCACTAAGCATACGCTTAATGCGGCAAATTTGAATTTATTAGTAATGCAACACAACCTCGAAGCAGCAGGCGCCGGAGTTACCCAGGCGAAGGAAGCCCTTAGCTATACTACAATAACCTCACCTATTGACGGTGTGATAACCCGTATTAATGCGGAAGTCGGGGAGGTCGTGATTTTTGGAACAATGAATAATCCGGGCACCGTAATTTTGGAGGTGGCGGACCTGTCAACGATGCTGCTTGTTGCGCAGGTAGATGAAGCCGACGTAGGCAAACTGGCAGTCGGACAGAAGGCCAAGGTTTTCGTCCAGACCTTTCCGGATAAGGAATTCAAAGGGGTGGTAGATTTGATTGCTTTGACACACAGGATATCTCAAAGCACCGCTACGAAATATTTCAGGACCGAGATATTACTTGAGGGTGACGTGAAAAAATTGTTTTCGGGGCTGACGGCGCATGTGGATATCGAGACCATCAAGCACGAAAATGTTCTGAACGTTCCAAGCCATGCCGTATTAGGACGGCCTATCGATGACCTGCCTTTGAAGATTCGGGAGGACAACCCGGAGGTCGATAAAGAGAAAACATTCACACCCGTAGTCTATCGCCATATCGACGGCAAAGCAGTAGTAACGCCCGTCAAGATAGGCCCCAGTAATCTGACGCATACGGTGATACTATCCGGGATTACCGAAGACGACACGATAATAGTTGGACCGTATAAAGAACTCGAGAGTTTAAGTCACGACAAGAAGGTTCGCGACGAGCGTGAAGTTGAGGCTGAGAAAGAGAAGAAGAAAAAGAAGACGGACGGCCCGAAAGCCGGAGCCGATACAAACGATACCGGTGATGCAAACAGTGTCAAATAAAAATAGAAAACTAATAATTCGTCTTCAGGACGTTGAGCGGATTTACAAAGTCGGCGTGGAAAGTATCCATGCGCTTGGCGGAATCAACCTGGAATTATACGAAAACGAATATGTTGCCGTGATGGGACCTTCCGGCTCGGGTAAGAGCACACTGATGAATGTCTTAGGCTGTCTTGACAGAGCGACTTCAGGAAGTTATGAGCTGGATGGAGAGAACACAACTAAAATGACCGACGCATCATTAGCTCGTGTTCGTAATGAGCGAATCGGATTTGTTTTTCAGTCATTCGAGCTGCTCGGACAGGTAAGTGCGCTTAAGAATGTAGAAATGCCGTTGATATACTCAAAAAACGGCTGGTGGACACGTCGCAAACGTGCTCTAAGCGTCCTTGAGCGGGTTGGGCTTGGAGACCGGGTAAAACATAAACCCAATCAGCTTTCCGGAGGTGAGAAACAACGAGTAGCTATCGCCCGGGCGCTAGTCTGCAATCCAAGTATCTTGCTGGCCGATGAACCTACGGGCAATCTCGACAGCAAAACCAGCGACGGCATTCTGCAGCTTTTTGACCAGCTTCATCAGGAAGGCCAGACCATTATTCTGGTAACCCATGAAGATTATGTCTCGCATCACGCAAAACGAATTATTCATATGAAAGACGGACACATTTGTAGTGATCTGTCGAATAACAGAGACCCGCGAAATAATGCAGTAACACAAGATCGCAAGCCGGAGGAGAAGGTATGAAATTCGTGATTCAAGCACCTATAGCTTTCATTCGGCTTACTTATCAGAGTGTGTATCTTGCGCTGAGTCAAATCTGGGCCAATAAGACCAGGTCGATACTGACAACTATCGGTATTGTAATCGGCGTCGCTTCGGTAACGGCCGTTATTGCCGCCCTTACCGGTCTGAAGGCCAAAGTGCTGACACAGGTAGAAACTTTAGGAACAAACAGCATATTTATTCAACCAAGAACACCTAAAACAGGGCCTCTGCAACATGCCTCATGGTGGACTATTCGGTTTAAGCCTGAACATTTTGATAACCTGCTCGAACACTGCCCCTCGGTCTCACAATTCGGCCGTATGACCTGGGTCGGAAACTACACCGTCAGCCACCGTGAAAAGTCGGTTGAAAATGTTACTGTCCGGGGAACCGAGCCTGCCGTTCATAAAATCGACAGCCGTCCGGTTACAATCGGAAGACCACTTTCGGTTATTGATGAAATGCAAGTGAGACAGGTTTGCCTGATCGACCCCAAGCTGCGTAACGACCTTCGCCTTGACCGTGACTGTATAGGCCAGTCAATTCTTATAAGTCACAACACATTCTATATTATAGGCGTGCTCGAACCCCGCCCTGAAAACGCATTTGGCGGAGGTAACCAGGAGCAATCCGAGATATTTATTCCCTATAAGACCAGCCTCAAGATGCAGCGCTATCCGTTCATAATGGCTATTGCCGAAAGTGAATCCGCCGAGGTATCGGATGATGCCCTGGCCGAGATAAGTTTCTTCCTTCGCAAGACACGGAATATAAAACCCGGCGAACCAGATACATTCGAAGTTATGTCGCTCCAAAACGCACTGGAGACATTTAATAAAATAGCTCTTATGGTTACGATGGTGGCAGGCGGCATCGTTGGCATTTCTCTTCTTGTCGGCGGCGTAGGTATAATGAATATCATGCTTGTTTCGGTGTCGGAGCGTACCAGGGAAATCGGGCTTCGCAAAGCAGTAGGAGCTAAAAAAACTGCGATTCTGACCCAGTTTTTGATTGAAGCTATAGTTTTGTGCTTTTTCGGGGGGCTTGTGGGAGTTGGTTTTGGTCATCTTCTGACCAAGGCATTATCCAGTATCCCAAAAATTCAACTTGATATGGCATATATTCCCTTGTGGGCAATAGGCCTTTCTTTTGCGTTCGCCGGTACGGTAGGAATCTTTTTCGGGATGTTTCCGGCGATTAAGGCAGCCAAGCTCGACCCTATTGAGGCACTTAGACATGAATAATCAAATTTCAACTTTCAAATTTCAGATTTCAAATTTTTGCCGCGGCCTTGCTCTCTTGTGCATTTGTGCAGTAATGCTCTTGTGTACTTTTTTGACCGGCTGTGAGAGTTTTCCCGGTGACGAGGATTTTTACGAAGTCACGGTTGCACCTGAGAAGCTGCGAGAAGTAGAAACTCTTGCACTTCAGGAATCAGAGATTGAAGAAAATGACCGGACAGATTCGAACGCCCCCCCACCCAAAGAACTTGAGCTTAACCTGGAGCAATGCAGGGCCTTGACATTAGAGAACAACCTCGAGCTTAAGGTACAGCTTATCAGTCCGGCCATTGCCGCAGAGATGGTCGGCGAAGCAGAAGCTGTGTTTGAGGCGGCATTTACTTCAAATATGGTTTATTCTATAGGAGACACCCCCACTGTTACCACTCTTGATGCAATATCAGGCTCAAAGGTAAAGAATTTATACAATGATCTTGGTGTTCAAGTTCCTCTGCGAACCGGCGGAACTGTAAGATTTGACATGGTTGGCAATCGTACTAGAACGGATGCACCAACGGCATTTAATCCTTTCTATAGCTCGGACCTTGGTGTTTCAATTAGCCAGCCGCTTCTTAGAGGGGCCGGCAATCGAGCCAATACCCACGCCATTCGTATCGCAGAATATGAAAGGCAGATAACCGATGCCAGAACGAAGCTCGAGGTCATAAGAGTTATTGCCGCTGTGGACCGTGTGTACTGGCGGCTTTATGCGACCAGAAAAGAACTGGAAGTACGGGAAAAACAATATGACCTGGCCAAAACTCTGAATGATCAGGCCCGCCGTTTTGTCGAGGCCGGGGATAAATCACAAGTGGAGATTATCCGAACCGAGGCCGGTGTCGCACAGCAGCTTGAGGCGATTATTGTTGCTGAAAATAATCTAAGAGACCGGGAACGTGAGCTTAAGCGAACTCTTAATAAAACCGACCTTGATATGTCGACACCAACGGTTTTGATACCAATGACCGAGCCTGCCCCTGTACGTTATGAACTGGATAAGACACAGTTATTGGCAATAGCTTTTGAAAATCGGATGGAAATGCTCGAACTGGAGCTTCAAATCGCCGAGGATATCAGCTCTATCGATTACATGCACAACCAGACACTGCCTTTGGTAATAATGGATTATAGATATAATGTCAACGGCCTGGGAGATTCGAGAGACGACTCGTTTGATTTGCTTTTCAATAAAAGGTTTGAGGACCACCGCGTTGGCCTGTCGCTTCTGGTGCCGTTGGGAAATGAGGCCGCCAAGAGCCGGCTGCGCCAGGCGTTTTATCAACGCAGGCTGCGATTAGCTTCGCGTAACAATCGACAGGCACTGATCGAACTTGAGGTACTGAATGCTATCGACCAGCTTGAGGCAAACTGGCAGCGTATATTGGCCAGCAGGCAAAGTGCAATTCTGGACGGCCGTTTGTTTGAAGCTGAGAAACGCCAGTTCGAACTCGGTTTGAGAACATCTACAGACGTACTTCAGGCCCAGACGAACTTTGCCAATTCCCAGAGCGCAGAAATCCTGGCGCTGGCCGAGTATCAGATAGCACTTGTAGATTTGTCGTATGCAACCGGAACTCTTTTGGGCGCTGCAAAAGTACGTTGGGAACCGATTGTGCCGCAAAGTAGCATTAAATAATACTATCGAGAGCTAATCGACAAATCAAAGATTTGAAGCTGCGGTGCTCAAAAAGCCGACGGTTTATTCTTCAACTTCCGGACATAACAAAAGATAGTCTATGCAATCACTGAATTTAGCAGTTGCAACAGCCACAGATGAATCAGCCGCACCATAATAAAGACAAAGCTGGTCGATTTCTTTATGAACAACAGCGCCGCTGGGAAATACTACATCACCGACGTCCCCGATACGTTCATAAATCGCACTTGGTCCCAGTACCCACTCATCACTTCGCCGCAGGACCTTCCAGGGTGAATTCAAATCCAAAAGCGCCATTCCGACACGGTATATCTGTCCTGCAGTAGTACCACGAACGCCATGGTAGAACAACATCCAGCCGTGAGGTGTCTCAATGGGCTGGCAGGCCAGACCAACTCTTTGGCCGTCCCAATATGCGTGCCTTGTCATAATCAAGGCCCTGTGGTCACCCCAGTGCTTCAGATCAGGTGAGAAACTTATCCACATATGAGCTTCACCGCGGACAATAGGACGGTGTATCAGTGCAAATCTTCCGTTAAATCTGCGGGGAAACAAACATGCATCTTTGTCTTCCGGCGGCAGCAAAGCACCCAGCCTGGCAAACGCCTTGAAGTTCTTTGTTATCGCCAGCGAAACCACGGGACCACCTTCACTAAATGAGACATAGGTAACTGCGAACTGTTTCTGCTCTTCGAGCCAGACAATACGCGGGTCTTCCAGCCCCCATCTTTCTTCTCGCGAGCTTTGGTCGGCTTCGAGAGTTGGTGTGGAATCAATTTCCCAGTTAGTGAATCCATCGGCACTGCGGGCAACCGTCAAATGCGAAAAGCCCCGCATATCCTCTACTCGCACTAAAAGTAATACCTCGGAATTCAATTTAGCTGCTGCGGCATTAAAGACCGCATTTGTGGGATAGGGCCAATCATCCGCCGTCATTATCGGATTTCCCTCGTATCTCGTAAAAAGCTCATGTGCTTTTTGTTGCCTTGAAAGCTCGGGCATAGTTTCGACCTTTACATATACAATAATTTTTCTATATAAAAATCCCGGAGCGAGTAACTTTAATTTTAGCTTCAGTTTCAAGCCCACGGGAAACCTTACCTAACTTAATCGGCAAGATAACATATTTTCTGTAAGCCAAAGTGTGAATTTTAGACACAACGATATAAAATTTCCGGCCCAGGGGACAATCCTGAGTATCTTTCGAGGCATATCGCAGGTTGTTATCAGTACCTTTAAGTACCAAACACAATTCAATATTAACTTTTTAACTATACTTTTTTTACTAACTGTGTTTCGTACAAGCTTTGGTACAATGGGCAGGTCTTTATAAGCTCATCATGCTGGCCCTGAGCAATAATCCGGCCGTTATCCATTACAACTATTACATCCGCCGAGATAACGGTGCTGAACCTGTGGGCTATTATGAAGCTTGTCCTGTCCTGCATGATCTCCTCGATAGCCTTGTGAATTTTTGCTTCACTGTCGGCGTCAATTTGACTTGTCGCCTCGTCGAAAATCAAGATGGCGGGATTTCTCAAAATCGCCCTGGCAATGACAATTCTCTGCAACTGTCCGCCACTTAGGCCGGAACCCTGCTCACCTATGACTGAGTCATAGCCGTCGGGTAAAGGAGAAATAAATTCGTGCGCGAAAGCGCGCTTGGCCGCCGAAATGATTTCTTCTCTGGTTGCACCTTGTTTACCATAAGCAATATTTGCCGCTACTGTATCATTGAAAGTTACAACATTTTGTGTAACCATTCCAATCTGGCTTCGCAGACTAAATAATGTCGCGGCGCGAATATCTTTACCGTCAATCAATATCCGGCCTGCATCCGGGTCATAAAAGCGCGGTATCAGATTTGCCAGGGTGGTTTTGCCCGAGCCGTTTGGGCCCACTATAGCGACATTATACCCGGCTTGCACTGACAGGTTGATTCCTCTTAATACCGGGGTTTCAGAACACGGATATGTAAATTCGATGTCTATGAAATCGATTTTGCTTTTTAATGGCTCAAGCTGAAAAGCATCCGGGCTTTCGACTTCCGTTTTTTCGTCGATTATTGCATATACCCGCTCAGCAGCAGCGTTTGCCTGTTGAATCCTGTTCCAAACATCGCTCATTCTGCGTATTGAATCGGCCGTAGCACCCAGCGCAATAAGCAGTGCAAAGAAATCGGCCGGCTGCACCGTTCCCTTATAAACCCAGTGCGCACCGAAAATCAAACACACAGAACCGGCCATCATTCCGAGTGTCTCCATTAAAGGGTCTGTTGCTGAATCCACCTTTGCAATTCTTAACTGCCGCTTTAACAGCTTATGGTTAATTAATGTAAAACTTTCACTTTCATATTCCTGCTGGTTATAGACCTTTATAACCTTTATGGCCCCCAGCACTTCTTTCAACTTTCCAAGCATTTCCGCCCAGGTTGCGAGCGATTTTTTAGTTGCCCGTTTTATTTTCCGTCCGAGCTTGCTGATAACATAAAGTGAAACAGGCGCTCCACATAGAAATACCAATGTTAAATTGCGGTCTATATACATTGCCCATGTAATCAACCCGATTGCTTTCAAAGGCTCGCGTAGAGTTTTGCCCAACAATGTCTTAATCCCGATGCCGACTATCATTACATCTCCATACAACTTGCTGGCAGTCTCGCTCGAACCTTCATCGGCAAAATAACCCACGGGAATATTCAGAGAATGCCTGAAAGCATCTCTTCGCAAATGGATCAGTGAAGTATGCATAAGCTTTTGTACAGTGTAATCCTGGTAGAACCTGGCCATACATCGCACTGTTGTAACGACCATCATCATAAGTATGATAAATACCACAGCTTTTCTTTTACTTTCTCTGGTTCGTTCTTTAGGTAAGTGCCTGAGAAGCCTTTGGGCGAAATCGGCATAGAAAGGCCTTTTGCCGCACTTAAGCACCGTTGTTTCAAGCCCTGGTATCAACTGTCCGTATTCGTTAAACCTTCGGTATTGAACTGCTATGGATTTGACATTCGAGATGGTGGCCAGCTCCTCAAGGAGCGTGTTGGATAGTATTCTTTCGCTTCCGCTGATGATACTGCCTGCCGCTCCGACAATCTGGTCTGTTGGTTTGAGCCCTGCCTGTTCGGCAAAGCTCTTTTTCTTAACGCCGGCAATTCTCAAATAATACGCGACATCAGAATTGTTAGGGTCAGAAAGCTCAAAGCTGTCGGGCACAAAAAAACTAAATCCATAACGACTCTCACTAATTTCCCTGTTGATCCAGCCGTGCAGCCCCTCTTCGCCCATCATAACTTTCAGGATCGGCAAAATCGTCGCGAAGCTGAGTGAAAAAAGTATGCCGATAAGCAGCGCACTGCATACAATAGTCACGAGTCTGTGCCATTGCGGCCAGATATACTGAAATACCCGATTAAAAGCCTTCATTCGATAGATTACTCCAATATAGCGTACAGTTTCCTTCTATACGTTTCATCTTCCTTTGTTTATAACGATGGCACAGTAACAAACTTAAACCTGTCGGTCAAGCCCAAAGACTGTTGACTTGCGGAGCAATTTTTATTAGCTTACCGTGTTTTCAGGAGAATATTTGAATGAAAATCGACCGTTTAATCTTAGGTGCGTATGAAACCAACTGTTATGTCCTTCGCAGCAGTGAAGCCGTTCAAGACTGCTTGATTATTGATGCAGGCCCTGGGGCGGATAAGTTAATCAAGTTCCTTCAGGAACATAACTTAAATCCTGTCGCGTTAGTCCTTACTCACGGGCATATCGACCATATTGAAGGGGTGGCCGCACTGCGAGCTGAGTTTCCGGATATAAAAGTGTATATTCATAAGCTCGACGCCGAAATGCTCACAGAGCCTCATACAAATCTTTCCGCCATGACCGGAGCCGCCTTCAGCGTCGAACCGGCGGATTTCTTCCTGGAAGAGCAAAGTGTTATCGAACAGGCCGAGATAAAGCTAAGTGTACTCCATACGCCCGGCCATACGCCTGGCGGTATCTGTCTGTACTGCGAAGATGAAGGAATTGTCTTTACGGATGATGCGTTGTTCGCGGACTCAATCGGGCGGACAGACTTCCCGAATGGGAATACGGAACATTTATTACAAAGCATAAGAGAAAAACTTTTCACCCTGCCTGATGAAACAAAAGTCTATCCCGGCCATGGCCCTGTTACCACAATAGCCCATGAAAGAGAATATAATCCATTCCTTCGATAATCACTTTTTGTATTATCTCGATATCGGCAAAGCTTTTATACCGAAAACGGGCGTAACTATCTCAATTTTGTTAGTTTTACTCCTATATCATTTGCTTTTCACTTGACGGCAAGGCAGTTAATTTGGTATATAATAAATAGCAAAAAAGTCGGTATATGTCTATTTCGGGCACAATAAGCCTGAAATCTGTGTAGTTTTCTAAATAGAGGAGGTGTTATTTGGTATTATGCGAAGCACAGAGTGTTAATGTGAATTTTATGCTCCGCAGGTCAAGATACTTTACATTTCAATTATCACTTTATATTACAAACTTTTAGAAGAGGGATTATCATGTGTAAACAATTGATTAATTTGATTTCATTCGTTTTAGTGCTTGGCTTGGCAACAGGCGTCACCTTCGCAGACCCGCTCAACCAGGATACCGGCCCCGACGGGATTGTGTCGGTTGAAGCCGAGCACTTTGATGCCAATATTGAAGTAGGCGGCCATAAATGGGTAGAGACCGGGCCGACGGACGGCTTCACCGGTATCGCCGGTATGCACGCACCCAACGGCCAAGGCGGACATGGCAACACCAACTATGCTGAAAATAGTGAGCGTCTGGAGTATGAGATTAACTTTGTCAAGACCGGCACGCACTATGTTTGGATTTTGGCATGGGGTGCTGATGGTACCGACGACTCCTGCCATGTAGGTCTGGACGGGGTGGAAACGCCCCTTTCCGACCGAATGACAGGCTGGAGCGGTGCTTATGAATGGAACAACGGCAGAATGGACATGCCTGAACCATCCCAGATCGAGATAACTTCGTCCGGGCCACACACATTGAACATCTGGGTACGTGAAGATGGGCTTATTATCGATAAAATCGTTCTGACCACTAATCCCGATTTCACTCTTACAGGGGCAGAGGAAGGCCCCCCTGAAAGCCGCCGCGGTCCAATCCTGAATGCTTACAATCCCAATCCGGCTGAAGATGAGATATATCTGGATACATGGGCAAATCTAAGCTGGACAGCCGGAGCTACAGCGTCTTCTCACGATGTATATTTCGGTGAGAATTTTGACAATGTGAACGACGGTACAGGTGATACATTCCAAGGAAATCAGGAGAACACGTTCCTCGTCGTCGGCTTTCCGGGATTTGCTTATCCGGCGGGTCTTGTTCCCGGAACAACATATTACTGGCGAGTCGATGAAATTGAGGCTGACGGTACAACAAAATATAAAGCTTCAGTCTGGAGCTTTACGATTCCCCCCAAGAAGGCCTATGATCCTGTTCCGGTTGATGTTATCCCATTCATAGACCTTAATCCGAGCCTTAGCTGGACTCCAGGTTTCGGTACTAAGCTGCACTATGTATATTTCGGTGATAACTTCGAGGATGTGAATAGTGGTGTTGTGGGTATTCCTCAGGGAACTACAAGCTATAATCCCGGGACTCTTGAAGCCAACAAGGTTTACTACTGGCGTGTCGATGAGTTCGACAGCTTTACCACATACAAAGGCGATGTCTGGAGCTTTAAGACTGCAAAAGCCGGCGGAGGTCTTCGAGGCGATTACTATAGAGGTACGAATTTCCAGAATCTCATGCTGACTCGAATAGATCCTCAGCTCAACTTTAACTGGGGTGATCCGGGTTCACCCAATGCATTAATCAGCGATAATAACTTTTCGGTCAGATGGGCAGGTGAAGTAGAGGCTCCATTTACAGAGACCTATACCTTCTACACTAATAGCGACGATGGTGCACGTTTATGGGTGGATGGTCAACAACTCGTTGACGACTGGACAGACCAAGGGGTCGGCGAGAACTACGACACAATTGACCTTGTTGCCGGTAATGTTTACACCCTTGTAATGGAGTATAATGACAGCAGCGGTGGTGCCGTTGCAGAACTGCGATGGTCAAGTCCATCCACACCAAAGCAGCTTATTCCGCAAGCCGCATTGTCCCCGCCTGTAAGAGCCGGCAGCCAGAATCCGTCTAACGGAGCTACAGATGTGACAATAACACCTGTTCTTACATGGAGGGCTGGAGATTATGCCTCTTCGCACGATGTGTACTTCGGTTCAGATGAAGATGCGGTTAACAACGCCACCACAGCTTCACCTGAGTATCAAGGCAGCAGAGAATTCGGTTCTGAGAGCTTTGTTTCCGGAGAACTTCTCTCGAATTCGATTTACTACTGGCGGATAGACGAAGTTAATGACGCGAATCCTGAAAGCCCATGGAAGGGCAATGTACTTAGCTTTACAACCGGCGATTTCCTTATCGTAGATGATTTCGAATCATACAATGATCTTGATGAAGGTGAACCCGGGAGCAATAGGATATATCTTACCTGGCTGGATGGATTCGATAACCCGGCAGTCAACGGTTCCATCGTTGGCTATGCTACTGCTCCTTTTGCCGAGCAAGGCATCGTCCGCACCGGCTCGCAATCGATGCCGTATTTCTATGACAACAACATGAAGTATTCAGAAGCACAGCTTACACTCAGCCCGGCACAGAACTGGACGCGACTGGGTGTAACGGTACTGTCACTGAGCTTCCTTGGCAATACCGGTAATTCTATTGAGCCGATGTATGTGAAGATTAACGGCAAAAAGGTACTATATAACGGTGACGCATCTGACATAACACTACCACGATGGAACCTTTGGAATATCGATCTTGCATCGCTTGGTGTAAATCTGCAAAATATCACGAGCTTAATCATTGGCTTCGGTAACGATACGAATCCGACAGCCGGTGGTTCAGGTACGGTTTACTTTGATGACATTCGGCTGCATCAGGCAATCCCTGCGGTCGCAGTTGCTTCTGAAGAAATATGGATTGAGGCGGAAGATGCCGATACGATAACCGCACCCATGGAGATTTATACTGACAAGGCTGATGCTTCAGGCGGTAAGTATATCGGCACAACGGATGATGTCGGTGACAGCGGCGGCAATCCACCGTCTCCGGACGGCACTGCAAGCTATACTTTCACAGTAGAAGGCGGAACATATATGCTCAGTTGCCGCATAATTATTCCAAACGGTGATTCGTTCTGGTTCCGTATCCAGGGCGCTACCACTCAGACAACCAATCACCCCAGCGGCTGGGTAAGATGGAGCGACCCTCCGAACTCAGACTCATGGTACTGGGAGGATGTCTTCAGCGCCGAAGACAACGGTGAAACAGTACTCTTTACGATGGATCCAGGGACTTATACCCTTGAGGTCGGCTACCGAGAAGACGGCGCGCTAATGGACACCATCCTGATTTCCAAGGTTGAATAAACAATGTTGATCGCCGGATTTTTTATGATGTAAAGGTTTTTCAAAGATAATGAATATTTGGCTTATCAGCCAAATCATAATTTATGTTACTTAAATTCTTTTAAGGAGGATTATTATGTCTGAGAAACTAACGTATTTACTTGCTTTTGTTTTGGTCATAGGATTAGTCGGTGGGGCAGTAAACGCAGATCCGCTCCGACAGGATACCGGCCCGAATGGGATTGTGTCGGTGGAAGCCGAGGACTATGATGCCAATGTCGAAGTAGGCGGCCATGCATGGGTGGAGACCGGGCCAACGGAAGGTTTTATCGGTGAAGCCGGTATGCACGCACCCAATGGTCAAGGCGGACACAGCACCGACTATGCCGCCAATAGCGAGCGTTTGGAGTATGAGATTGATTTTGTCAAAACCGGCACGCACTATGTGTGGATTTTAGCATGGGGTTTCGATGGGACCGATGACTCCTGCCATGTAGGTCTGGACGGGGAGGCAACCCCCCTTTCCAATCAAATGAGCGGCGGCTGGAGCGGCGGTTACACATGGAACAACAGCAGATATCAAATGCCGGAACCATCACAAATCGATATAATTACAGCCGGTCTTCACACCCTGAATATCTGGGTGCGTGAGGACGGACTTATTATCGACAAGATCGTTCTGACGACCAATCCCGATTACAGACCGTCAGGTGCAGGTCCTCAACTAAGTCATCGCGGCGCCAGGTTGAAAGCCTACAATCCCATCCCGGGAGATGGCGCCACACATGAGGACAACTGGGTAAGTCTTAACTGGACGGCAGGAGAGACTTCGGTATCACATGATGTGTATTTCGGTGACAACTTTAACGAAGTAAATGACGGCACGGCAGATACATTCAGAGGCAACCAAACCACAGCATTTTATGTCGCCGGTTTTCCCGGATTCGCTTTTCCTGATGGTCTTCCTACAGGAAAAACATACTACTGGCGGATAGATGAGGTTGAAGCGGATGGTACTATAAACAAAGGCGATGTCTGGAGTTTTGTCGTTCCCCCCAGAAAAGCCCACAATCCAATTCCTGGAGAAGACACTGAATTCATCGACCCGGATACGAAAATTAGCTGGACCCCCGGCTTAGGCGCGAAATTACATCATTTGTATTTTGGCGAAAGTTTTGACGACGTAAATGCCGGTTCTCCCAATACCTACAAAGGCCCTATTGCAGAAGCTACTTATTCTCCGGGTACACTTGGCATAGATAAGGATTATTACTGGCGTGTCGATGAATTTGCTCTTACCGGCACATACACAGGTGATGTCTGGAGTTTCAGAACGATAGGGGAGATACCTGTTACTAATCCCAATCTTATTAGCTGGTGGAAGATAGATGAGGGTAAAGGCTCAAGGGTTGTTGACTGGTCCGGTCATAGCAATCATGGCACTCTGGAAAATAATCCACAATGGTCTGAAGGATTTGACGGCGTTGGGCTCGAATTTGACGGTACTAACTCCGTTGCATTGTCAGCGACAGATATGATAGGCTCGGCCATAGGCTCTGTATGCCTGTGGGTCAAAACCACTCAGGCAGGGGTAGGTATGATTTTTTATGGAACAGCAAGCAACGGTGATGGTTTCGGTGACCAGGATGAGTTACACATCAATATGATGGACAACGGCGGGGTTGAATTCTACATCGAAGGCGGTGACAATGACGTCAATCCCGAGGCATCAGCAGTGAATGATGATGCCTGGCATCATATTACAGCCACATGGGACATTAACGCTGATGCGAAGCTTTATGTTGACGGCAGTAATCCGATATCAGTTCCTCATACAGCCAATGAGTTCACCTTGTCCGGTACAATCCGACTCGGGCAGCCTGCTTCTCGTCAGCGTTTCTATACCGGCCTGATTGACGATGTGCGGGTGTACAACTACGTATTATCACCTGATGAGATTGCTCTTATTATGAGAGGTGACGTAACACTTGCCTGGAATCCAAAACCGGCCAGTGGATCAACATCGAATATCGATGATGTAACATCTGTTAGCTGGTCGGCCGGTGATAATGCAGGTCAGCACGATGTTTACTTCGGCTTTGATAAGGATGCAGTAGCCGGCGCTGATGCTTCCGATACTTCCGGTATATATAGAGGTCAACAGGGAGCGACCAATTATATCCCACCTGAAGGTATTGAATGGGGCCAGACCTCCTACTGGCGAATAGATGAGAATAACACCGATGGAACTGTAAGTAAGGGTAGAGTGTGGAGTTTTGCGATTGCAGACCACATCGTTGTTGACGACTTTGAGAGCTATAATGACCTTGATGAAAGTGAACCCGGTAGCAACAGGATATATTTTGCCTGGGTAGATGGATTTGATAACCCGGCAACAAACGGTTCTATCGTTGGTTATGCTGCTGCTCCTTTTGCCGAGCAAACGATCATTCACGGCGGTTCTCAGTCGATGCCGTTTGCCTATGACAACGCTGTCGGGAAATCAGAGGCGACTTTGACATTGACTTACCCGCGTGACTGGAGCAGACACGGAATCGGCATTTTGTCGCTTTGGTTTAGAGGCAATCCGACAGGTTTCTTAGAAGACCCGGCCGGCACCTTCACGATGAGCGCAGGAGGCGCAGACATCTGGAACACAGCCGACCAGTTCCGTTATGCATGGAAGCAATTATCCGGCGTTGGATCGATTACGGCTCAGGTGCTCAGCGTTGATAATACTGACCCATGGGCCAAAGCAGGTGTGATGATTCGCCAGACACTTGACGCAGGCTCGAAATTCGCCGCCGTGTATATCTCGCCCGGTAACGGTTGTAGATTCCAGGCCAGAAAGACTCCGGGCTCTGCCGCAACGAGTGACACTGCCGATAATGCGTTTACACCTGAACAAACAGCAATCAAGGCCCCCTACTGGATTAGAATAGAGCGTGACGCAGCCGATAACTTTAATGGCTACTACTCCAGCAACGGCGTTAGCTGGCAGGCAATGCCATGGAATCCACAGAAAATATCAATGCCTCCGAGTGTTTATATAGGCCTGGCATTTACCAGCCATAACCCCGCAGTGATCGGTGAGGCACAATTCTCCAGTGTGACGACAACCGGTTCAGTCAGTCCGTTGACATGGACACACGAAGCCATAGGTGTTGATATGGCCAGTAATGATCCTGAGCCGATGTATCTTGCTCTCAACGGCAATGCAGTTGTACAACATGAGAATCCCAATGCAGCATTGATAAGTGACTGGACCCAATGGAATATCGACCTTCAGGCATTTGCAGAACAGGGTGTGAATCTTGCTAATGTTAATACGATTACCATTGGCTTTGGCGATAAGAAGAATCCGCAGGCCGGTGGCGGTTCGGGAAGTGCATACTTTGATGATATTCGGTTGAATCGGCCGTAGCGGGAACAACAACCATAAATGGAAGATTTAGCCGGCAGTTAAAATTGTAAGGCCGGCATAAAAAGATTGGATTAAATTCGGGGCCTATACTGATGATGCGGTATGGGTCCCTTTTTTATTTGTACACAATCAAAAGTCCTCTACTGCTCAGTGATAATCGGCAGGTAATAAAATCTTTCCGCTTACCAGGAAGATTGTGTAGAATGGTTTAGTGAATTCAGAAAGTGTGGATAATCTTTGAGGTGCACTGAGCGTGTTTATCCCTTATCGCGTTGACGTTCCGTTTAATTATCGACCAGTCATGAACTGGATAGTGGTTGCTTTGGTCATATTCATCTTTGCAATTCAAATTGTCGAGGCCAATCAAGTCAGAAACCGCCAAATGAGTCTTGTCGAGTACAAGGAAAACTCTATAACAACACAGTACCTGCTGGATGGCTGGTCTATCAAGGGGCTTTTCGGACATATGTGGCTGCATGGAGGGCTACTGCACCTTGTTGGCAACTTAATTTTTCTTTGGCTTTTCGGAAACGCGGTGTGCTCTAAGATAGGCAATTTGTATTATCTGCCTGTATATGTATTCCTCGGTCTTGTAGCCGGGATTAGCCATTTGCTTTTTTCCGATATTCCAATACTTGGAGCGAGCGGAGCGATAAACGGTGTTGTGGGGATGTATCTGGTATTTTTCCCGGAGAATTCGATAAGCTGTTTTTTCTTCTTACTATTTCGTCCGGTGTGGTTCTCAGTCAGAAGTTTCTGGATGATTTTAATGTGGTTTGCATTTGACATACTTGGTGCAATGCACGGCGGAGGAGGAGTGGCTTACCTTGCCCACATTGGCGGCTTTGTGGCCGGTGTCGGACTGGCGATATTGATGCTTAGGACCAAAATGATTGTTATGGAAAGGGATGAGACATCGATCCTGAAATTACTGGGATTAGAGACAAAGGATAAATCTACGGAGCGCCGAGGGGATTTCGCACCGTGGCAGTCGGAATGGGATAATAATGACAGCAAAGAAACTAAGCAGAAGACTATAACGATTGAACCGGAAGAAACACAGGAACAATATATTCACCTGCGGTGCCGGTGTGGACAACGAATTAAAATACTAAGTCAATATGCGGGTAAAATCGGGCGATGTCCGAAGTGTTCTGCAAAATGGAGGATACCTGAAATGTAGAGAAAAAAATGCAGAATATCGAGCAGTAAATATTGTACAGAGACAGGCAATATCCTCACAAGACTGGAGTGATTATGGGGCGTTAAAAAATTTGGAAAATAATTTGAAGAAAATGAGCGTTAGAAGTGTATATTACCGTAGAAACAGAGTTTTTGGGCTAAGTTGAGAGAACCTTGAATTGGAGCCTGAAAAAGTGACAAGCGTGTGTCAGGAAGAAATAACAGCAATGCGGCGCTGCCGCCGGGGTTCTCCCGCGGCGTTTGAAGTTCTTGTGAACAGATATATGAAAGACGCTTATTTTATCGCACTGGGACTTGTAGGTAATCGCGAAGACGCAATGGACCTGTCCCAGGAGGCTTTTATCCGAGCCTACCGGAATATCAAGCACCTCAAACCGGAACGAAAGTTTTTCCCATGGTTTTATCAAATACTGAAAAATCTTTGTATCAGCCATTTAAGAAAACGAAGATATAGAAAGGCAAATTCTCTTGACTGCGAAAACTGCCCGGAAATACCGGCCGCCACGGATTGCTTTTCACCGGAAGTTGTGGCCGGAAGAAATGAACTCAAAAACAAAGTCTGGCAGGCAATCGGCAAGCTGGATGATAAACATCGAGAAGTGATTATATTACGGCATTTTCAAAATATGTCATACGAACAAATCGCTGAGGCCCTTTATTGCAATAAAGGTACGATTACGAGCAGGTTGTACTACGCACGTAAAAGGCTGGAAGAATTATTGAGTACTGGGAAAGGAGGTAGCATAAATGACATGCCATGATTATAAAGATTTAATGATGGGCTACCTGGACAATGAATTGAGTAACGAACAGAGACGTCAATTCGAAGAGCATCTGACCGGATGCTCTGAATGTAAAGCTGAGCTGAAAGAGTTCAGGAAACTTAAAGCTATTACCGATGAGGTAACGCTGGTCGAGCCTGAGGACAAAATATGGCAGGACTACTGGAGCGGCATTTATAACCGAATCGAGCGCAGGGTCGGCTGGATTGTCTTTTCTGCAGCAGCTATTCTGCTGGCAATCTATGGCGGATTCAAGCTGATAGAAGATATAATAACAGATCCTTCAGTAGGCATACTCTTGAAAGCCGCCCTGCTGGTACTTATAGCCGGCCTGGCTATTCTGCTGGTCTCGGTGTCGCGGGAGAGGCTTCACATCTGGCAAAAAGACCGTTATAGAAACGTAAGGAGGTAAGACAATGCTTTTATCTACAACAGATACAATCGTGGGGAAGAAGATTACCAAGCAACTGGGACTTGCCAAAGGCAATACCATTCGAGCCCGGCACATTGGCAGAGACATTGTGGCAATACTGCGGCACATAATAGGAGGCGAGATAACCGATTATACCAAGATGATGGCCGAGTCACGCGAACAGGCCCTTGACAGAATGATAGAAGACGCTCAAATCTTAGGCGCCAATGCGATTGTGCATGTGAGCTTTACTACCCAGATGGTAATGGCAGGGGCATCTGAGATTCTGGCCTACGGCACGGCAGTAGTGGTCGAGTAACATTAGTCCAGCTATTTATGTAGGCAATAAAGTGATATGAGAAATCAATGCACATTTAGAACAGCGATTTCTGTTGCCCTGATATTGACTATTGGGCCATCAGCCCTCAGCAGAGACGCAACAACAGAATACATCGAAGGTGTTTGGATGGGGACTCTGAAGGTCTCCACAGTAGAATTGAGGATAGTGTTCAAGATTAGCGCAAACGCAGATGGGACACTTGCTGCTACGATGGACAGTCCTGACCAGGGAGCAGAGACTATAGCGTTGAGCAAAGTTACATTCGAGAATGACAGATTATATCTTGAGTCGAAAGTCGTCCAAGGCAGCTACGAAGGTCAGCTACAAAAAGACGGTTCTATCGAAGGGAAATGGCAACAAGGTGGAATTTCTATCCCGCTCCAACTTAAACATACTGATGAAGTTCCCAAACTGCATCGTCCCCAGGAACCGAAGAAACCGTATCCCTATATTGAAGAAGAAGTAACTTACGAAAATGAAAAAGCCGGTATAAAGCTTGCCGGCACACTTACACTTCCTCGTTCTGAGGGACCATTCCCGGCAGTTATACTTATCACGGGTTCAGGCCCCCAGGACCGGAATGAAACAGTCTTTGGTCATCATCCCTTTTTGGTTTTAGCTGATCATCTCACTCGCAAGGGGATAGCTGTTTTGCGTGTTGATGACCGTGGTGTAGGAGGCTCAACAGGAAACCTTTCACAAGCAACAATTGAGGATTTCGCAGGTGATGTGCTTATCGGAGTAAAATATCTTAAGAGTCGTAACGAGATTAATCACAACAAGATAGGTCTCATCGGCCATAGTGAGGGAGGGGACATCGCCCCACTAGTGGCCGCTCGATCATCTGATGTCGCTTTTATTGTATTGATGGCTGGGACAGGTTTGGCCGCAGAGGAAAGTTTCTATTTACAGAGTGACCTTTTACTAAAGGCCGCCGGTGCAAGTGAAAATGTATTGGCTCTGCAGCGTACTACTTCAAAACAGATTTTCAAGATACTCAAACAAGAGAAGGATAATTCAATCGCAAAAAAGAAAATCCAAAAATTTATGGTTGATTTTCTTACTAAACTCAGCAAAGAGGAAAAAGAAACGCTGGGTGTATCTGAGGCGACCATGGAAATTCAGCTTAAAACTATACTATCCCGTTGGTTCCGCTTCTTTCTGACATATGACCCAAAATCAACTCTAATGAAAGTCAAATGTCCGGTGCTTGCGATAAACGGTCAGTTAGATCTTCAGGTTCCTCCAAAAGAAAACTTATCTGCCATTGAAGAGGCACTAAAGGCCGGGGGCAATACCAACTACACCATCCGGGAGCTACCGAAGCATAATCATCTATTCCAGAGGGCTCAGTTTGGGACAATCTCAGAATATGCTAAGATAGAAGAGACCATATCACCGATTGCCCTTAAGGCAATAACGCAGTGGATTTTAAAGCAAACTACCGGATTTAATAAATAAGTTACCAAGATAAGTTAAATGAAAGGAAGACAAAATGGATACGATTAAAGATTTTCTAAGGCCGGAAATAATCTGGTTTCTGACAGGGCTTGTACTGCTGATTTTAGAATTTGCATTGCCCGGTCTAATCATTGCTTTCTTCGGCGTCGGGGCCTGGATAGTCGCTCTTGTCTGCCTCATTACAGACATCGGTATCAATACTCAATTGATAATATTTATAATTTGTTCGGTGCTGTCACTGTTATGCCTGCGGAAATGGCTTAAAGGAATATTCCTGGGGCACACCGGCTCTAAACAGAACCTGAAAGAGAACCTTGATGAATTCGTCGGGCAGAAAGCAGTTGTGAAGGAAAAAATCGTACCGAAAGCCGGCGGAAAGGTGGAATTTCACGGGACCAACTGGCTCGCCCAGGCAGATGAGGAAATCGCAGAGGGAGTTATGGTTCAAATTATCAGCAAGGACAACATTACACTTAAGGTCAAAAGCCTGTAAAAAGAAAGGAGCAAGTCATGTTAGCAGAAGTAAATCCAGCAGTGTTGACAATTATTCTCGTAGGCATACTACTATTTGCGTTGATTGTCTTTTTCAAGACTATAAGGATTGTGCCCCAGAAAATGGCATTTATAGTCGAACGGCTCGGCAAATACTCGACTACTCTCGAAGCAGGTTTTCATATACTTGTGCCGTTTCTCGATAAAGTTTCATACAAACACACCTTAAAAGAGCAGGCAGTCGATGTTGCGCCGCAACAGTGTATCACAAAGGACAACATCACGGTTGAGGTTGACGGTATCTTGTATATGCAGGTTGTGGACCCAAAGAAGGCCTCTTACGGAATAAATAATTACCAGTTCGCATCGGCACAATTAGCTCAGACCACTATGAGGAGCGTAATGGGTAAGCTCGAACTGGACAAGACCTTCGAAGAGAGAGAGACGATAAACAGCGCGATTGTCGATGCTGTGGACAAAGCATCTGACCCATGGGGAGTAAAGGTAACACGATATGAAGTTAAGAACATCCTGCCGCCACAAAGCATCAAAGATGCGATGGAAAAGCAGATGCGGGCTGAGCGGGAGAAACGGGCGACTATCGCCGAGTCGGAAGGCGACAGGCAGGCAAAGATAAACCGGGCCGAGGGCGAAAAACAACAAATGATTGCTCAGTCCGAGGGCGAGAAACAAAAGCGTATAAACGAGGCTGAAGGACGAGCTATCGAAATCTTAAAAGTCGCCGAAGCAACGGCTAACGGTATAAGGGAAATCGCTTCTGCGATAAATGAAAAAGGCGGAATTAACGCCGTAAACCTGCGCATCGCCGAACAATACCTGAACGAATTCGGTAAGCTGGCAAAAACCAACAACTCGATAATAATACCTTCGAACCTTTCTGATATTGCAGGGATGATTAAATCGGCGGCCACGGTAATTAAAGACCAGACCGAAGTTAAGAGCAAAACAGAATGAACTACCGGATATGCTAATGAGTCTTGATAACTCATTTTGGAGAGCATTTGAATGACAATCCAGACTTCTCTTTTCCTGCATGAAGAGGTAATGCTTTTAGCTTTGCGTGACGAAGAAGGTACTATCGCATCGGGTACTATGTACCAGTACGCAATCGGGGCGGCAATACTGGCCGAGCTATTGTTAAACCAGCGCATTGCTTTAGATGAAACCAGAAAGAAAAAGCTTGTCAACCTTATTAGCTCAACACCTCTGGGTGAACCCTTAATTGACCAATGCCTTGAAAAAATCGGCAATGCGAAAAGACGTGCATCGCTTCAGACCTGGGTATCACGGTTTGCCGGGGTAAAGAACCTTAAACATCGTGTAGCCCAGCAACTGTGCGACCGCGGTATTCTCAGGGCCACGGAAGATAAAATTTTGCTGCTTTTCACACGAAAGATATATCCCGAACTCAATCCGGTACCAGAAAGGAGATTGATTGAAAGGCTAAAGCAGGCCATATTCACGGACAGTCGGGATGTTGATGCCCGAACCGTTGTTCTGGTATCACTGGCCGATAGTACCGGTCTTCTGAAAGAAGCCTTCGATAAAAAGAAACTAAAAGGTCGTAAAGCCCGGATTAAAGAAATCAGCAACGGCGAAATAACGGGAAAAGCCGCGAAAGAAGCTATTGCAGCTATGCAGGCGGCTGTTATGGTGGCCGTTATCATGCCGGCTGTTATGACTGCCACCATGAGTCATCATTAAGGATATCATCACCATGGTTAAGCCTTGTGATGAAAACGGAAGGAAAATGAGTGTTGAGTGAATGATGTAGATTATTGAACCGCAAAATAGACCTCCAGTATTGAGGTTAAGGCATTCGAAACAAGATGCAAAAGGAAGCACATGATGCACATAGTTTGGGGAAGTATGATCATGGCAGCCGGCCTATTCATGCTGGTCTGCGGAAGTCTAAAGAGTAAGTTTATCATCTATCGGCTTATGGTTGCTCGCTCGAAAATACTGTGGGGTGAGAATGTGCATCGCTTCTACCAGATCACAGGGGCTATCGTCATTGTTTTCGGAGCATTGGTGGCGCTTGGGTACATCTAACCGTTGAAGAATGATGCAAGTGGACGGGCGCTTCTTGCGGAGTTCAACACAAAAGCGTTCGAGAGCGATGCGATTAAAAAAAGATGAGGATTGATTGACAGCGATCATAAGACATTAAACTTTGTTCGAAATTATATGAATATGGTAGTTGTTTACAAGGCTAATCCCGAGTCGGTACAGACCGTGCTCGGGCTTCTTCGCAAAAAAGGATTCAATCCATCCACACTGGAGAATCCGAGTTCAGCGGCAGTTCTAAGTGGAGCCGGACATGCAACATACTTAATCAGTATTACGGTGCCAAGGGAGGAAGCCGAAGGAGCCAAATCGGTTCTGAGAAAATGGGACAAGGCTCGGCAGTCGGAAGCCGAACAAATAACAGGAAAACTCGCCGGTCAATTGCTGTTCTCGGCAATGGTTGTGGCAGTGCTTGCCATTATTTTTCTTTTTATGGGTATTCTTTGGGATAATGTGGCTTTACTTTTCGTAATCTGGCTTGTAGTCTTTGCATTACTGGCAAAAGTGGTAAAATAACATTAAGCCAGAGAGTAAATACAGCAAGTCAGGGATAAGACTGCGAAGGTAAAGAAAATGGTCGGTATCATATCGAAGCCTGATACGCAGGAGAAGCTGGAGATTCTCAGCGCCGATGCACAGTATGATTTGGCGTGTGCGTGCAGTACGAGTAAGGACCAAAGCCGAAAGCGAAGCGGCGACGGCAAATGGATATATCCTGTAACGCTTCCAAGCGGAGTAAAGAGCCCCCTATTTAAGACACTGATGTCAAATGTTTGCACGAATGATTGTAAATACTGTCCTCTTCGAGAGCAAATGGACGTCCGCCGGTGCAGTCTCGGGCCGGAGGAGACAGCAAAGGTATTTCTGGATTATTACAACCAGCGAAAAGTTTTTGGGCTGTTTTTAAGTTCGGGCGTTTTAGGTGCGGCTGATGCAACTATGGACAGACTCAACGGCGTAGCCAGACTGCTGAGAAAGAAACACAGATTCAGAGGTTACATTCATCTGAAAATTATTCCGGGAGCAAGCGATGCGGCTATAGAAGAGGCGGTTTCTTTATCCAGCGCAGTGTCGCTGAATATTGAGACAACGGGTGAAAAGAGACTTGCGAAGGTATCGAACAAGAAAAGGTATATTCAGGATATTATCGAGCCAATCAAGCTTATCAGCAGGCTGACCGGACGCGGATCGAGATACCAGAGGGTCAAGCAGACAACACAGTTCATCGTAGGGGCAGCCGGGGAGCCGGACGAGGAAATTATCAAGTATATGTTCGGACTATATGAACGTCTTAACATGCACAGAGTATATTTCAGCGCTTACCAAAAAGGTCTGGGTGACGAGTCTATAGACGGCGAACAAAATGCAGATGAAAAGCCGACGGATATTCTTATGCGGGAACATCGGCTGTATCAGGTGGATTTTCTGCTTCGCAAATACGGCTTCAAAGAATCGGACATTCTTTTCGAAAAGAACGGCAATTTGTCTTTGACTACAGACCCAAAAGAAGCATGGGCTCTCAGGCATCCTGAAGCATTTCCAGTAAATATTAATCGAGCGTCAAGGTTTGCGCTCCTGCGAGTGCCCGGGCTTGGACCTCTAACAGTCAAACGTATTCTGGAGCAGCGGAAATCTGCAAGAATAGGGCACATCGAAGACGTGGGCAAGGTGGGTGTCAGGCTGAAAAAAGCGAAAAAATACCTTCAGTTTTAGGGCGTCCTGACAAAATGGAGGGAACGATTATGTGGTTCAAAACCGAAGAAGCTCTCACAGAGGAGCAAGTTCAATCGGGACTAAGTTATGTTATCAAAGACGGCATAGCATCACAGTCGATGGGCATTTTAACCGGTGGAGCGTTTTTAGTAGCTTTCGCAGTCAAGCTTGGAGCATCCAATTTTGTAATCGGATTGTTGGCTGCTATTGGGCCATTAGCACAATTGCTTCAATTGCCTTCGATATTTCTCGTCGAAAAAATACGAAACAGACGAGCCATAGTAGTAGTGACAGCGACTCTGAGCCGGCTGTGCTGGCTGTTTATTGCCCTGAGCCCTTTCCTGTTCGGGGCCAAAATAGGCCTCGCTGTCTTAATTGTATCAATGATAGCTGCTTCGGCACTTGGAGCCGTTTCAGGCTGCAGTTGGAATTCGTGGATGCGTGACCTGATACCACAAGAGGTATTGGGTTCGTTCTTTTCAAAAAGAATGAGAATCGCCACAGGCGTGGGCATTGCACTAAGCGTACTGGCCGCGGTCTATTTGGACCTTTGGAAAAAGCTGTTTGCCGAATATGAGGTGCAAGGCTATTCGATTCTGTTTTTGGGCGGCTTTGCGGTTGGAGTTCTCGGGCTTTATTATTTATACAAAACACCTGAAAAGCGAATGCCTCTTGCAGAAGAGAAATCAAGCATTTTGAAGCTGCTTTCCAAACCATTTAAAGATGAGAATTTTCGAAAGCTTATTGTATTTATGTGTTCGTGGAATTTTGCGGTAAATCTGGCCGCGCCTTTCTTTATGGTTTATATGCTCAAAAGATTAGGATTGAGCATGTCATTTATCATCGGGCTTTCCATACTCAGCCAAGTACTGAATTTCGCTTTCCTTAAAATCTGGGGCAAATTCACTGACCGTTTCAGTAATAAATCGGTACTCGCCATCTGCGGGCCTTTATTTATAGTTTCGATTCTCGCCTGGACATTCACGACTATGCCTGAGAAGTACTTTCTTACTTTTCCTTTGCTGATAATTATACATATCATAATGGGTCTATCCTCAGCGGGTGTATCTCTGGCCTCGGGCAATATCAGCATGAAACTTGCACCGGAGGGACAGGCAACATCCTATCTTGCAGCTAATACCATTGCCAACTCAATAGCAGCCGGAATTGCCCCGATTTTAGGCGGCAAGTTCGCGGACTTTTTTGCAAACCGGCAATTAGACTGGGTACTTAATTATAAAAGCCCCGCGGGAGACTTCAGTCTGCCCACACTAAATCTACAGCAGTGGGACTTTTTCTTTGTGATTGCATTTATAATTGGATTATATTCAATTCATCGTTTATCTTTGATAAAAGAAGTCGGAGAAGTTGAGGGAAAAGTTGTCTTTAATGAGCTTATGACAGAGGTGAGAAGCCAGGTTCGGACACTATCATCTGTCGAGGGCCTGCGGCAAATGGTCAGCTTTCCGTTTACCATAGTAAGGGACTTAACCGTGAAAGTAAAAACCAATAACAATATAAGCGAAAATCAGGAAAAAGGAGCTTGATTATGAAAAAGGCCAAGTTGATTGTAATAATTGTAATATCCATACTGGCGTTTATTATTTTTCTTCAGAATACCGAATCTGTGGAAACCAAAATCCTTTTCATGAATGTGGCTATGCCCAGGGCTATACTTTTGATTTTGACATTCATTGCCGGCTTCGTAGCAGGTACAATCACGACCAGTCTACTCTTAAGAAAATCCGGAAAGAAAAAGACCGTAACCCAGGACAGTTCAAATTCAAGATAAAAAACAAGAGTTCTCCTTCTATAGATACCGCCAGAAAATACAGGAGATTGATAAAGATGAAAAAAGGTATAAAAAAACTCAAAGTTGGTAAGAAACGTTCGAGTAAGGCTGGTTTGCCGCCGGGGACACTGGTTCATGTCGGGGAAAAGAAAGTTGAGTCAGTAAAAATTACCTTCATCGACTATGATGAGCAGGGCTTTCAGGAAAAACAGGTTACAAACATCGAAGAATGTCTCAAACTAAAAGACACTCCTACCGTCAGTTGGATAAACATCGACGGCCTGCACGATATTGAATTACTTGAAAAGCTCGGCAAAGGTTTTGATCTACATTCGCTGGTTCTTGAAGATATTCTCAGCACTGGCCAGCGGCCGAAGTTCGAAGATTATGAAAAACACATTTTTATCGTGCTCAAGATGCTCAGCTTTAGTGATGAGAACCAATCGATCGAAGCCGAGCAGGTTAGCCTGATATTGGGACAGAATTATGTCATTTCCTTTCAGGAACGCATCGGTGATGTCTTCGATCCAATAAGGGAGAGAATAAGAAACTCAAAAGGACGTATCCGAAAAATGGGACCTGACTACCTGGCCTATTCATTGTTGGATGCAATAGTTGATAACTACTTCGTAATTCTGGAAAGATTTGGCGAGAAGATTGAGTCCATGGAAGAAGAGGTTGTAGGCAATCCGACGGAACGAACAGTCCAGCAGATTCACTCATTGAAGAGGGAAATGATATTCTTGCGCAAATCAATCTGGCCTTTAAGAGAACTAATAGGAGGATTACAAAAGAGTGAATCTTCGCTTATTAACGAAACCACAGATATATATATGCGGGACGTCTATGACCATACGATACAAATTATCGATACCATAGAAAGTTTCCGCGATATGGTTTCGGGAATGCTCGATATATATCTATCCAGCCTCAGTAATAAAATGAACGCCGTTATGAAGGTTTTGACGATTATTGCCACTTTATTTATTCCGCTTACTTTCGTGGCGGGAATTTACGGAATGAATTTCGAATATATGCCGGAGCTAAAAGTGCGTTGGGCCTACGGTGCCGTCTGGCTGGTTATGATTACGATTGCAGTTATTATGCTTCTTTACTTTAGAAGGAAGAAATGGCTTTAAATAAACTATGGGGGGCATTATTAGCATTCCATCATCTGAGGAGTAATATCTATGTTAGTCTTGTTTATTCTAACATTAATTGTATCTTTTGTTGTGGTTAGAATCGGTGCGATAGCATTTCAATTAACCGGACTTGAGTGGTCTTTGGCAAAATTCCAGGCGCTGTCGTGCTTTTCGGGTACAGGATTCACAACGAAGGAATCGGAGTTGATTACCGGCGACAAACAAAGACGCAAGATTGCTTCAGTTCTTATAATCTTAGGCAACGCAGGTCTGGTAATTATGATTGCCACATTAGCCGGCTCTCTGGTTCCCCAAAAAACTATACTTTCCAAATTGTCCGAATCATTCCTACCAGTTGACATCCCACCCGATTTAGTAAAATGGGTGAATCTGGCAATTATTGTAGCTGTTGTGTATGGAATTTATAAGGTTTCCACATACGAAAAATTTGTCAGGAAAATGACGACTTTACTCAGGAAAAAAATCATTAAAAAAGAAATCTTTCAAAAAGTGTCCTTTGAAGAATTGCTCCTGGTAACCGGTGGATACGGTATTTCACGCATCACAGTCAGCTCCGGAAGTCCCATCCTTAATAAGACACTTGCGAATTCACAACTCAGGGAATACGATATTACGGTACTGGCAACTGTAAGGAGCGGTGAAACAATACCCAATCCAACGGCCAATATGAAAATCCTGCTCAGTGATGAACTTATATGCTTTGGGAAATTAGAAAACATCCGAAACAGGATTTCAATGAATCCCTAAGGGCAACTTAGTTATACGTTTCAATGAATGATATGAAAAAAATCTTTGAAAAGATTTATTACATATCCAACACTTTGAAGAGAAAAGCATAAATATCTGCCTGCTCTTCAATTACTTTGGTTATTGGCTTGCCTCCGCCATGTCCGGCCTTTGTTTCCACGCGGAGCAGGATGGGATTATTGCCGGTGGCTTTTGCCTGGATAGTGGCCACGAATTTCTTGGCGTGAGAGGGAACAACACGGTCATCCGTATCCGCCGAGGTAACAAAGATGGGCGGATAACCCACACCTTCTTTTATGTTGTGGAGCGGAGAATAGATATATAGAAACTTAAAATGTTCGGCAGAGGCCTCAGCGTTGCCGTATTCCGGCACCCAGTAGCGGCCAACGGTAAACTTGTGATATCTCAGCATATCAGTAACAGGAACCTGGCATATAACAGCACCAAATAAATCAGGACGCTGTAACATACAGGCGGAAACGAGCAGGCCGCCATTACTACCGCCCCTTATTGCAAGCTTTTTCACATTGGTGTATTTATTTGCAATGAGCCACTCGGCGGCGGCGATGAAATCATCAAATACGTTCTGCTTTTTATCGAGCATACCGGCCTGATGCCAGGTTTCGCCGTATTCGGAGCCTCCCCGCAGATTAGCAACACAATATACCCCACCCATCTCAAGCCAATTAATGACAGATACTGAAAAAGATGGTCTGATATTAATGTTAAATCCACCATAGGCGTAAAGAAGTGTCGGATTATTGCCGTCGAGCTTGAGACCTTTCTTATGTGTAATGAACATAGGGACACGGGTGTTATCTTTGGAATGATAGAAAACCTGTGTGGTCTTATAGTCCGAAGAATCAAAATCGATTTCAGGCTTTTGGAAAATAGCCAACTGCTCATTGCGAAAATCATAGCGATAGTTCGTATCAGGGAAGAGAAATGAGGTAAAAGAAAAGAACATTTCAGTATCGTCCTGTCTGCCGGACAGGCTACCGACCCTGCCGAGAGCAGGCAGTGGAATTTCGCGGACAAAATCACCGTCGAGGTCATAAATTTTAAGCTGGTGGTGAACATCGTGCATATAGGCAACAACGAAGTGGTTATTAATAAGGGCAATATAATCGATTACGTCTTTGGTTTGCGGCAGGATTGTATGCCAATCGCTGCGTGCGGGATTATTTGTATCGATAGCGATGATTCGTCCGCGAGGAGCGTCAAGGTCGGTATTAAAGTAAAAGACCGAGCCAATATTCCCAACAAAGTCATAGCGGGCATCGGCATCATCGAGCAGTCTTATAAACGGACCGCCGCTTTCAACAGGACGATAATAAATACGGTTCTTAGGGTCGGTGCCGTGATATACATAGAGAATGAGAAATTTGCCGTCCTCAGTAACCAATGGTGAGAAACCTAATTCCTTTTTGTCCGGGCGTTCGTATATGAGTTTGTCCTTTGATTGCGGCGTGCCGAGCTTGTGCCAATAAACCCGGCTATAGTTTGTCTGGTCCTCAACGGAAACAGTATTGGGATCAGGGAAACGATTGTAAAAGAAGCCTGTGTTGTCGTGCTTCCAGGCGACGGAAGTAAATCGGCACCATTGGAGAGTTTCCTCATAATCCTGCCCGGAATCGATTGTGCGGATTTTGATTTCCTGCCGGTCGCTTCCGCTACGAGAGACGGCATAGGCCAGCAGGGTGCCATCTTCGCTTACAGCCGTAGTGCTTACGGCAACGGTGCCATCGGTACTGAGCAAATTAGGATTGATAACGACAGCGGGCTGGCTATCGAGTGTTTGCTTAAAATAGAGGACGGATTGATTTTGGAGGCCGTCATTTTTTCTGAAGAAATAGCGTTCGCCCCGCTTGTACGGAGCTGAATATCGGGGGTAATTCATTAAATTTTTCAGACGTGTCTCGATTTTCCTTCTGACAGAAACAGTTGACAGAAAATCAGATGTCAGCTCATTCTGCTTTGCAACCCAGCTCTGAGTTTCTTTTGCATCAGCATCTTCGAGCCAGCGGTAGGGATCGGGAACTTCGGTACCGTGATAGACATCAATAACAGAATCCCTGTGTGCCTGGGGATAGGTCAATCCGCCGGTCTGGACTTCGAGTTGCCTGCATCCACAACACAATGCAATCCAAACGAGTAAAGCGGCAAATAAACGTATGTTTAAATATTTCATAGTTGATATCCTCATCATCTGATAATAAATTATTTTATAGAAACTGTATTTGAAGAAGTGTATAAAGCCCTGTCAAATACGAATTAGGTTAATTTGGGAAAATTTGTTGCAATTTTTGTCAATGGCGGTTATTATTCGACCCAAAATGAGGTTTTGGCGAATGGATGAGTTGAGCGTAAATAGTAAGAAAGATGGTAAAACAAGAGTCAACAAAGTCTTAAGCGATTTTGTTGACCGCCTGAGCGATGAGCATCGTATGCTGGTCGTTCTTAAAGCACAATTATACGGCGGAACCTGGGAGCCAATGCTCGATGACCTGAAAAACCGCCTGGTAGGTAAGCCCTATATATTTAAGCTGGTAAATCGAATAAAAGATGATATCGAACGCATTCAACAAATGCAGAATTTCGAAGAGGAACAGAATGTCGATTTGGCTGACTATGTCGAACTACCGTAAATGTAAAGTTTTTTTGAGGGTTGATGAAATGGCAAGAATGTTGAAAAACAGGTTTGTTTTATTGGCGATTCTTTTAGGCTTGTGTTTTGTGCAATACAGCGTTGCGGCAGAAGGTAGTTCGCAAAGGCTCGTTTCACCGAAGCTGCTTGAGCACGCCAACCTGAAAATATTGTGGGAAAGTAAGCTGTCGATCCAAAACACTGAGCGTTTGGAGCAATTGCTTATTCTCGGTAACAGTATCTATGCAATTTCAAACCGGAATTATATGGTTTCTCTGAACAAGGAAAACGGGGATATCATATTCCGCAGGGTTGTTGCGCCGGAAGGCCTGCCCATTGCAGGATTGAAGCTTTACGGAGATGAGCTTATATCGATAGTTGGCACAAAACTGATTGAGATTGACCCGCTAACGGGAAATCAGCTCAACAACGTAGATGTGGGATTTGGTATAGCCTGTCCTGCCGCCCGCAACAGTTCGTATTTTTACCTTGGTGGAACCGACAAACGTTTGCATACTTTGCGGGCCGAAGATAAGGTTCAGATTTTCGAGGTCGCCGCCAAAAACGATTCGATAATTACTTCTATTATCGCCCATGACATCTCCGTCATCTTTGGGACCGATGCAGGTAATGTGATAAGTATTGCGCCGGACAAGCCAATAAAGTTGTGGCAATTTGATGCTGCCGGCGGCATAGCCGGACCGATTATCAGAGATGGAATATCGCTGTTTTTTGCCAGCAAGGATACAAATGTTTACAGAGTCGATATGGTTGGCTTACCTTTGAAAAGGCAGCTTGTTTGGAAATATCAGACCGCCGGCATGCTTGATAGAGAGCCTCGTATAACACAACAAGTTGTCTATCAATATGTCCCCGCCAAGGGTGTTACAGCAATAGACAAACAAAGCGGACAATTCATGTGGTCGGTTCCGGGTGGCGTTGATTTATTGGCTGAAGCCAAAGACAGGGCTTATGTCATTACCAAGGACAGGAAGCTTGTGGTGATGGATAACCTCACCGCAAAGAAACTATATTCGGTTAATTTTGCAGAGGTTACGAGACACACAGCCAATATAACAGACTCGAAAATTTATATCGCTGATGAACACGGCCGGATTGCATGCCTGCAGCCGGTTAAATAATTCGTAGATCCGAAATACAGCATCTATATACAAAACCGACTGGATGTAATACGGAATACGAGGGACCAATAGTAAAAACTGAACAAGGAAATTTCAAAACAAAAGGAGTACGAATGGACGTAAAAATCAAGACGGCATTAATAAGTGTTTCTGACAAAAGCGGCGTGGTCGATTTCGCCGGCAAGCTCAGCAAGATGGGAGTTAAGATAATCAGCACCGGCGGAACAGCTAAAAAGCTCAGCGAAGCCGGGCTGGACGTTGTTGGTATTGAGTCAGTTACTGGTTTTCCCGAAATGATGGATGGCAGGGTAAAAACACTTCATCCAAAGATACATGGGGCGCTGCTGGGGCTTCGTGATAAAAGTGAACACAAGGCAGCAATGAAAGAACATAATATCGAACCGATTGATTTAGTATGTGTAAATCTGTATCCGTTCGAACAGACAATCGCCAAATCAGACTGTACATTGGCCGAAGCAATTGAAAACATCGATATTGGCGGGCCAAGTATGCTTCGATCAGCCGCGAAAAATCATAAGTTCTTAACGGTCGTAACACAAGCCAGCCAGTACGACCAGGTCATCGAAGAGATGGAGAAAAACAACGGGGCCGTTAGTGAGAAGCTGCGAAGCGATTTCGCACGGATTGTGTTCGGCTTGACGGCTTCCTATGATACAGCGATAGCAAAATATCTTAACTCCATATCAGGCGAAGAGTATCCTGAGAAAGTGTCAATTGCAATCAGCAAAACCGCATCGTTGCGCTACGGTGAAAATCCCCATCAAACCGCGGCCTTCTACAAGCTGCCGCCAAGCAGTGAAACTTCGACCAGCAGCGGCACTTTATTGGAAGGCGGCATAGACATCAGTTTTAACAATCTTCTTGATACTAATGCGGCGTTCGAATTGGTTAAGGAATTTACCGAACCGGCCGCGGTCGTTGTTAAGCATCTTAATCCGTGCGGCTGTGCCATTGATGATGATATTTGCGTTGCATACCGAAAGGCTTATGAGGGTGATGTAATTAGTGCGTTCGGCAGTATTATCGCCCTGAACAGGAAAGTGGAAGTCGAATTAGCACGAACGATCATGGAATCTTACAGCCGATTCGGTAAAGCATTAGGGGCCGTAGGATTCTTTGCAGAGGTGATTATCGCACCTGAATATGATAAGGATGCTATCGAGATAATAAGGACGCTCAAAACCTGGGGCGACAGAGTCCGGCTGATAGAAACAGGGCCGATTGACAGAGCGAAGATTGACTGCAGTGAGTTTGACATCCGCTGTGTAATCGGCGGTCTGCTCTTACAGAAACGTGATTTAGCCGGCTGGGAGCCGGATGTCCTGACGTATCCGACAAAGGCAAAGCCCACCAAAAGCCAGCTTGACGATTTGAAGCTCGCCTGGCTCGTCGCCAAGCATACGAAGAGCAATACAATCGTGCTGGTCAAAAATAAGAAGGTTTTAGGCGTAGGGGCGGGCCAGATGAATCGTGTTGAGTCAGGGCTGATTGCTTTTAAGCATGCCGGCGACGAGTCGAAAGGCTGTGCCATGGCCTCTGATGCGTTCTTCCCCTTCCCGGATAACATTATAAATGCGGCAAAAGCAGGAGTGACTGCAATAGTTCAGCCGGGCGGCTCTAAAAAAGACGATGAAGTAATCGCCACCGCAGACAAAAACGGCATTGCGATGGTCTTTACAGGTAAACGACACTTTAAACACTAATTTCATATCGTGTCGAGTGTGTCGCCTGGTGTGAAAATAGTTTTTTATTAAATTTAACTGATTTTAAGCTTTACCCGGGGCCCGCCGGATAGTTATGGCGGACCCCCGGGTACACCTATGCAAACAATGTTTTATTCGCCGCCCAGAATGGACACCATTGGCGATTGAAGCAAACGTATTTGTCTGCTTGTTCTGTCACGCCAAAGAATCGATTCCTGAAGGCTTTGTTTGGCCATATCCGACTTGAGTGAGAGCAGCTCATAGTCGTCGGCCTTGGCAAGTAGCGCTTCTGCTTCAACCTGTTGCTTTTCAAGACTGGTAAGGGATGCCTCTTGCTGCGTTTCCTGTATCAAACGGTCAGCTAATTCTTTATTAAGAGACTCTATCAGATTGCCTCCGATAGAATTACTGAGTGATTCGCGCCGCGTGGCTTTTGCTATTCTTTCTCTGGCAAGTCTTTCCTTTATTTCATCAACCTGAGAAGCTGTTATCGTGCCCGCCTTAGCTTGTTTTTCCGCTTCAACGAGTAGCTTACCGATCAAGTCGATTATTTTCTGTTGTTCTATGCTTATCGCGTCATTCTCGAGATGTTCGGTTATCTTGATCTGAATTTCAGATATTCGCTTGGTTGTTGCGTCGATAATGACCTGGTTGGAGGCCTGACTCATCCTGGCAGTCTGAACTTCCTGACGCAGGCGGTAAATATCAGCGAGAATCTGGTCGTGGTCAAGAACACGGGAGCGTGAGATTTCCCTGAGAGTTTTTTGCTTTTCACGCAAGTCGGTTTCAGCGCGGGTGGCTTCCTGTTCTGCGAGCTTTAGCTGGCTTTCATATCTTAGCTTATAGTCCTCGAAAACTTTAACAAGAGTGCTCCTAAGGCTGTCAACAAGAGCATACATAAACTCCTCTGCTGCGGGTTTGGCGTTCTCCGGCAGGTTAACCTGAAGCTTCAAAAGAATCGTTTGCTCAGCAGCAGAATTCGGTGGTATTGCAGTTGTTGCCGAAGTTCTGCGAGAAGACCCGGGCGGAGAGGTAGAAGCTGCGTACTCCCGCCCCACTCGCTCCCTCTCCTTCATCATCTCATACTCGTATTCATTCATGCCTGTAGGTGTAGCTCTCCTCATTGAAGGTTCCGTCAATGCCCTGCCGGAAGCGCCACCCAACGTCTCGATTATAAAGATTTCAGAAACCTGATCCGGTGTGATATCGAGTATTTCACGGACAACCCTGCCACCAACGCTGGTACTGTGCAGCAGATAGTCTATAGTGATACTATCGAGTGACAAAACAAGCGGATCGAACGTTATCTTGACCAAACAGCTTGCAGAGTGCGTGCTTGATATCTGAGCCGCTGTCGGCTGGTTAGCTGATTGAGCCGGAGCTGATGCGAAAAGGACCAAAATTAACAAGATAACGAAACGATTTGTGGCTTCCATTTCAACTCTCCTTTTGAATCTATTTTGTTGAACTTTCTGCTTTCGATTTCTAATAATCGCTGTCGTGCTTTCTGTGCCTGGTTAGTCTTCGGGAAAAGCTCGATGACTCGGTTGTAGGTCTCGACTGCGGAATCCGTTCTGTTTAGCTCGCGATACAAACGGTCTGCCTGATATATGAGGATAGAAGCGGTTTTATCAACCTGCCTCTGTATTTCTTCGAGTGGGTCGGGAATACTTGCAAGCTGGACTTCGAGTTCATTAAGCGAGTGTTGTTTTTGCTCGGCAACAAGCATCTCCTGTATGAGGTTTATTGCGGCATCAGTTTTTGCCTGGAGCTGTTCAAACTGTTTTTCAAGCAAGACGATTTTCTCCTGGTCTTTTGTTTTTTCAGTCGGCCTGAATGTAAAGTTCGAGATACCGACAGCTATCAGAATAACAGCGGCCGCAGCCAGAGGAGCGGTTATACTTATACGCAAATGTCTCCGATGGGCACGGCGACGGACTATGGCGGAGAGATTGGCAGAAACGGGGCCTGGCAGGCCCGCTATACGGTCTGCTTCCTGAAGCAGTTGTTTTATTTGGTCTTCTGTCATAATTTCTCCTTTGTCAGTTCACCCAGGTCATCTCTTAAACGTGCCCTGGCGCGGTTCAGCCGGACCTGCAATGCGTTTTTAGATATTCCGAGAATCCGGCTGATTTGTTCGGCTGGAAGCTCTTGCAGATACCTTAATACGACCGCCTCACGATATTTAGCAGGTAAAGCTTGAATAGCACGACGAATACGGTCGAAAGTCTCGTTGTCCATAGAGGACTTATCCGCTGTGCCCGCCGAAGCATCAATAGCTTTATCAGCAACCTGTGATATTCGACGCCTCTGGAGCATTCGCTTATATCGGTAACTGCGGCATTTATTGACCGTTATGGTAAAGAGCCAGGTTCTAAGGCTGCAATCGCAGCGAAATTTTTTCAGGCCGAGAAATGCAGCGAGGAAGATGTCTTGCGTAACATCTTCGACCTCGCCGGACCAGCCGAGCAATCGACTGGCCAGTGATGCAACATCGGACGAATATTGCCCGACAATCCTGTCAAAAGCAGATTCGTCACCCCGATTAAATTGTTCGACGAGACGTTCATCATCAATCGTTTCGGCCATGACCACCATATTAGAGCACTGAAGTGCAGAAAACTTACAAAAAATCGCTGAAAAACTGGAAAAAATACCAGCATCCACGAAAATCAGGGCACCCACACGGCATTTACACCTATAATCCTGCGGCTTTTCGGAGTTTGACGGCCATATCGGTCTTTTCCCAGGTAAAGTTCGGCAAATTTCGTCCGAAATGCCCGCCGTAAGAGGTCTGGGCAAAAATTGGACGAGCGAGATTTAAATGCCTGATCATAGCCTTCGGAGTTAGGGGGAAAAACTTTCTTACAATTTGGCTTATCTTTTGCTCACTGATTTTTGCGGTTCCCTCAGTATCTACCAGGACAGAGATGGGCTCGGCTACTCCGATGGCATAGGACAACTGGACTTCACATGCGTCGGCCAGTCCTGCTGCAACTACGTTTTTAGCGATATATCGAGCCATGTAGCTTGCTGTTCTGTCAACCTTTGTGGGATCTTTTCCGCTAAAGGCGCCGCCGCCATGGCTGCCTCTTCCACCATAAGTATCTACAATAATTTTCCTGCCGGTAAGACCGCAATCACCTTTTGGGCCGCCCACGACAAATCTACCCGTTGGATTGATGTGAAATATGGTTTTTTTGTCAACAAGACGTTTTGGCAGAACCGGCATGATGACCTTTTCGATGATTTGTTTTTGTAATTTTCTATAGGTAATAGTCGGGGCATGCTGAGTGGATACGACAACCGTATGGATACGTCTGGGTTTGCCGTCTTCGTATTCGATAGTTACCTGGCTCTTGCCGTCAGGCCGCAACCAGGGAAGCTTTTTATTCTGGCGGACTTTTTCCAGCCTGGTCGTCAAGGCGTGGGCCAATCGAATCGGCATCGGCATAAGGGCTGGAGTTTCTTTGCAAGCATATCCGAACATCAGACCCTGGTCGCCGGCCCCCTGCTCCTTGTGCAGGCCGGTACCTTCAGTTACACCCTGCGAGATGTCAGGGCTTTGATTGTCAATTGAAACAATCACGGCGCAGTCATCACCATCGAAACCTATTGATGGGTCGTCGTAACCGATTTCTTTGATTGTCTTTCTGATAACGCCCGGGATGTCAACATATGCTTTTGTTGTGATTTCACCGGCGACTACGACCAGGCCGGTTGTTACTAATGTTTCACAAGCCACCCGGCTTTTGGGATCCTGTGCGAGCATTGCATCAAGGATTGCGTCGGATACGTGGTCGGCCACTTTGTCAGGATGACCCATCGTAACAGACTCACTGGTGAAAAGGTATTTGTTGGTATCAAGGTGGAGATTGCTTTGATTCGATTTTTTAGCCATTTGTTATTTTTCCTTTCAACTTCTCATAATTCATGGTTCATAATGGACAGACTACGAACCATCGTTAATTGTCCAGTCGTACTTCATATATTTAACAGAATAGTTTCCTACTTCAAGGAAAGTAACTTGTTCCCTCGAAACATAATTAGTAATAAAATTCAGAACAGCCCGTGTAGTTGGCTCATGGTCCTTGAATTTTTTGTCTATAGCGAATTTACCAATAAATTCATTGCCATATGAGGATGACTGAAATAAAGATGACAAATATACTCTCTGTTTTTCGGTGTCTATATGTAAGGCAAGCGGGCTGGATAGAAATCTTTTGACCTGGTCTTCCAGTTGCTTATTGAGCCTGTGCCCGTAATACGGCTCATTACGCAATGGCGGACTCGACAAGCTGCCTTTGGATAGGGCAAAATATATTCTCGGGTCATCAAACTCTTTACGGAAAAAACGCTTGTCGATCTCCGACAAAGTAAATTCCTCATCCATCACAAGAAACTTATAATCGGTCCATATCCCCTTTATGTGAAGGATACTGTTAGGACCCCAGCCAGGATAAAGACGAAGGATTCGCGAGGATTGAATGGGATAATTGTCGGTAATTATTTTCAGTATCTGGATGTTATACGCATTGAGCCAGAAGGCGATTTTATTTTCTTTTGTCCAGGTTCTGTATTCATTAGGGTCAAGCTTTTCAAATTCCCGCAGGAGAGCTTTCAACCTCAGCCTTTGTCGCCGCAGCGTTGTATAATCAACCATCCCTTTCTCATCGACGAAGTCTTTCAGTATCTGGGCACATTTGCCGTGAAAAGAAACAGCCGGTTTAATTTCCTGCTCATCAGGCTCAACGCCGGCCTGCTCAACCTCACCGGAATCTGGCTCAGCAAGTGTAATCTCTCCAACCACAACCTTCGGCTGCTCAGGCTCATTTTGCTCTACCATGTCAGGCTGGATATTATTAGGCTTGGAACCAACAGATTCAATTTTATCAGGCTCAACCTGATCGGATTCGCTCAGAACAGATGCAATACCATCAGACTCGATAATATTATGTTCAGTCTCTTTGGGTACGCAACCGACAATAAAAACCGGTACCAAAAGCAAAGTTATAAAAACAACAAGGCGTTTAGCCATTTTAATTTTCCGATAATCAGCTATAAATCTTTGAGCTGTCAAAAAACACCCAATTTTGTCTCGTATTAGCATAAGACTTTAGACAATAAATGCAACGATTTGTTGGCCGTTTTTATGCTATTTTGCTGAGAATTGTTACCGATGATAGGAATTTAAGTAAAAAACCGGATTCGGAAAATCCGGCAGCATGGGTAATAACAAAAGGGCTGCAAGTCCCGATCAGTTCGAGACCCACAGCCCTTTGATAGCATTATTAAAAGGACTTCACAGCACAAAACTGCTCTTAGTAGCGCGCATTATGTGATTTTAGCAATTCGACCACTTCGTGACAAACTCCATCCTTCTTAACTCGAATTGATGCCCAGTACAGAGGTGTACGGGACAACAAATCTGTCGCATTCACGTCTGCTCCAAAGCTAAGCAGCAGTTCAGTAACGTCCTTATGGTCCTGCTGGGCCGCATAATGAAGAGCTGTCCGGCCCGGACTTCTATCTTTTGCCTCAATATTTGCTTTACCTATGAGCAGTGCCTCGACCACTTCCACGTTACCAACTTTTGCTGCAAGATGTAGAGGAGTTCGTCTTATGTAATTTTCCGCATCGACATTTGCTCCTGCGTCTATCAGGGCCTGAACGGCATCTACATTACCTACTCTGGCTGCAAGGTGCAAAGGAGTGTGTTGTTTGGGATCTTGAGGATTCAGGTTTGCCTGCCCGGCTATCAAAGCCTGAACCACATCCGAATAACCTACTTTGGCAGCAATATGCAAAGCAGTTCTTTGTGACGGATTTTCAAAATTCACATCCGCTCCGGCGGCAAGCAGAACTTCGACGACATCCACCCATCCGAATCTGGAAGCAATGTGCAAAGGAGTTTCTCCGTTCATATTTACTGCATCTATATTGACCGCTTGGGCTGTGATAAGCTCAGCAACCTCCACATAGCCTTTCTGGGCGGCATAGTGCAGGGGAGTAAAGCCACTTTCATCTTGTACATTTAAATCCACGCCGCTGTCAATCAGAAGCAAAACCATGTTTATTTGTTCCTCCTGGAACGCCTCAAATATCGGAATCCGGCCATCCTGTTGTGTATCCACAAGAGTAGGCTTTTCCGCCAACAAGGCTTCAGCCATTTCAAGATTTCCTGACCTCATCGCCTCATGAAAATCCGCAATTTGGCTGTTACATCCGATGAGTATTAAACCAAATGTAACCATCACAGCGACCATCATTCTTCTTTTGCCGGCCATAATATGCCCCCTTTAAAATTAGTCTTGATTAGCAAGTCGCACAACACGGCTTGCTTCATACAATTAAAATATAAGAAATAGATTGAAAAGCACAAATCGACCATAAGAATAATTTCAGGAAATTATCTTAAGAACTGCTGAAAATACCACTTGCATGGCACAATGATTTTGAATCCACCCCGAATAGTCCTATAAAACATTGACTATGATCTAAACCAGAATATGAATTCAGTCTGCTACACTCTTTTCAGTCAGGGAATAACAGGTAAAAGGATATGCGAAGGGTGTTCCAAGTCGTGGTAGATAGTTTGGGTTGCCTTTATTATTTCAGCACTTTTACCAAAATCGGCTCCCGTGTTAGGATTTCGGTCAAAACGGGGAAAATTGCTGCTGGATATCTCAACACGTAACTTATGCCCGGCTAAGAAAACGTTACTTGTAACCCATAAGTCAATCTCATATCGATATATTTTCCCGGGCTGAATCAACGTTGGATTTCCGGCCGACTCCCGATATCGCGCACGCATGATGCCATCGCATAGATTGATGGGACGGCCATCTGGATGAACATCGACTAATTTTGCCGTCCAGTCCGTATCACTCGCAGAGCTGGCGGCATAAAGAATTACTTTTACCGGCCCGGTAACCTCCAGTTCGGTTTCCAGTTCGTCACTTGTGAAAACAAGAACATCGTTTCGATTTTCAGCCCTGGTCTGGTCCCGCGGCCCGGCAGGACAGCCAACCAGGTTGCAGCCACCAAGCGTTGGAACGGGATTGTTCGGGTCATACACAAAGCTATCGAAGGATTCATTGGCGGGCTTAATCGTCCTTAATCTCCCACCCCCTTAAGGTGCGTTTGCTGACCCCCGGCTGTAAAAATAATATGGTGAAAACCGAGCCCGACCCGGGGCCCCCTCCTGTTCATCCCCCCACTCGTTGCGACCCATAACAAAAATACGAAAAGGCGCCCACTTATAACCGCCGGCATCCTTGCCCTTCAACCAGTAATCAAACCATTTAGTCTGAATCTCATGCAGTTTAATCACGGAATCTTGTCCAAAATCCAAATCACCGACCTTACCATTCTGACTTATTCCGTGCCCCCAGGGTCCCATCAGGACATGCTGGTGATTTCGAGCCTTAAGGGAACGGGACTTTGACTTGACGGCATTGATATGTTCGAATACACTATTGGCGAAAATGTCATACCAGCCGCCCACGGCAAAGATAGGCACTGTGATATCCTGCCATCGATTACGCACACCGCGTTTGGCCCAGTAATCATCAAAAACAGGATGGGCAACCCAATCCCGCAGGTACTGGACTTTACGGTCAATTGCCCTGTCCCATTGACTAAGCGGCAGAGTTCGGTAAGCCATAATCCAGTCATCACCTCCCCAACCAAGTATGGTAATTTCTTCCCCCGGGTTATATGATACCATACTGCCCCAGCCCATCAATAGGGCCAGATTAAATGCCCCACCAGCATAGGCGGCATCTCCATACGTATCTATAAGAGGCACGACACTAAAGATAGCCTTCAGATGCTGACCCGCATTAGGCGCCGTTATCCATTGCGTAAATCCGACATATGAACCGCCGGAGGTACCGATTTTACCGTTACACCAGGGCTGACTGAGGACCCACTTCTGAGTGTCCCGGCCATCGGCGTCTTCATTTAAGAAAGGCTCCCATTGACCCTGAGAGGCCCCCTTGCCTCGACAGTCCTGGCTGATAAAAACATAACCACTGGAGGCATAGAAAAGACCATCGCCGTTTTTTTCATCCCCTTTGCCGTAAGGTGAGCGAACCAGTATAACAGGAAACTTGCCCTCTGCTTTTGGAAGGAAAATATGAGCAGAAAGCTGTACTCCATCCCGCATTGGAATCTTCACGTCCGTACGAACGTCAACTTCAAAGGTATTGTCCGCGGCACAAGTCGTCTGAGGTGATATGAAAACAGAAACCAAAATTGACAAAACAACAATACAGGATTTACATTTCCCGCTTAAAATGTTACGAAGCATTTTTTCACCTTTCAATTTCTCTTCAAATCAAATTGTTTCTCTTAATACGGAAAATCCGGGATTAGCCTTTTAATACGGCTAAAGGTACCATTCGGGCAACGGCTTTGGCCCAGCCGCACTCGATGACAATTCGAACAACCTCCTCGATATCTTTGTAAGCGCCGGGCGCTTCCTCTTTAATTTTACTTTTATTTCCCGCAATGACTTTTATGCCTTTCATACTGCGATTGAACTGATCATCGGTAATCTGGGCCGGCGTTATAATTCTACCGTTACGGGCCTTTCCTCGGGCGGCGGTACGGCTCATAATCCTGCCGGCGCCGTGGTTAACTGAATTCAAAGACTCCTCGGAATCGCCGGTCCCAACAAGAAGAAAACTTGCGGTGCCCATTGAGCCGGGCGTTATTATTGGCTGGCCGGTCTGGGCAAAAATACTGTCGCTCATCTGCTTCGGACCGAAAGCACGAGTAGCACCCTTGCGATGGACCCAAAGACGTTTACCGCTATGGGTTTCGAGCTTTGCCATATTATGAGCAATATCATAAACGAGTGACAGCGGCGTGGGCCCAAACATCCTGTTAAAACAGCGTCTAACCAGCAAAGCCATAATGTGGCGATTCGTAAAGGCAAAATTAGCGGCCGCCCCCATCGCCTGTATATAATTTTTACCCGCCCTGCTCTCCGTGGACAAATAAGAAAGCATCTTTTTGCGGTCGGCATTCTCCGGTATCCTGGCAGCGACATTCATATATTCATCGGCGATTTCATAGCCGAACCTGCGCGAGCCGGAATGTATCATTACAACGAGCTGGTTTTTGAAAAGACCGAATCCCTTCGCTAAATTATTGTCAAAGACTTCCTGGACATATTGTATCTCAATAAAGTGGTTTCCTCCTCCAAGTGTACCGAGCTGATTGCATCCTTTTTGTACTGCTCTCTTTGGAACCGCGGCCGGCTCGGCGGGCAAGCGACCGTTTTCTTCGATTCTTAAAATGTCATCTGCGAACTCGTCCGGGTCAAAAGCCTCCCAGGCCCGGTGGTTGCTTCTTTGTGCAATATCCGGTATAGCAGAAACACCTTTATTTATAACAGTCTCAATTTGGGTTTTGCCCAATTGCAGATTTTCCCTGCCCTCGCCAAGCGGAATGTCACGGGCTATATCGGCAGCAATTTTGTCGGTATCAATATCGCCTTTTGAAAAGGGACTGCGCAACAGCCTCATCCCGCAATTTATGTCATACCCGACGGCAGGAGGCATAATTGCTTCCTCCAGCCCCAATACGGCCCCGATAGGTATGCCGAAGCCGACATGTATATCAGCAGTAGCCAGAACCTTCCTGGCCGGCAGCAGACAGGCGGCATCGCAAAGCTGACTTACCGCATCAGGTTCGAGTTTGATGCCTTCGGAGGCATATATGGTCGCATCAGTAACCATCCTGCCACGGCGTTCCATATGCAGACGAAAAGGATCGATGCGAACAAGTTTTGAAGATGATTCGGTCATTGACATACCTTAACAGAAAAAGACCATCTGTCGAGCTCCGTTGCTACACTCAAAAACATAGCTTTAATAAAGTACGGCCTGCTCATTGTTTTTGTCCGATAAATAATTTCCCATCGATAGTTTATTCGTCTTTCACTTACCAACTTTTCACGATATTATACCAATTTTTACCTGCTTTCCATGAAAAAGTTAATAAGGAAAAAGGCCAATCGCGAAAGGCATTTTTAATGCTTTTTACTCCGGTGGCAAATTCCCTTGACAAATTAGGCTTTTAAAGTTAAACTGGGTGATATTGGGTATAGGTATAAACTGGAGATTGTCTAAACCACAACCGGCATTTTTAAGGGTGTTTACAAAATGAAGATAAAATGGGTGATTTTCGCTGTTTTGGTGGTTTTTTTGATTTTGGTAATGAATCCGGGCTCTAAAGCCGTCAATACCAGAGAAGTTGACAATGTACGCAAAAAGGCCGTGCTCGATAATAGTGACTTAAAAATTATCGATGATTTTCTTGCTGAGGCGATAAAGGAGTTGGTCGGTGCCCGGGATTTTACGTCAATAGCTCAGCTTCGCACGGTCATTCTCAGCAGACAGAGCACTCAGAGCCAACAAGGCCAGTACGCTCAACAGTTTTCAGAGTCTGCTCGCAGATATATCGCCCAGGGCTTTCTCGACGCCCAACAATTGCCGCGTCAGGAGAGGATAACCGGAGTAACGATTAATCTTTTGATTCTGGTTGATGGCCTGAACGATCTGGAATTGGCGAACCAGGCTGTCCCAATGCTGAAAAATGAGAATATGGTAATTCGTTACTGGGCGGTCCATTCTCTTACCAGCCCGGACATCATAACACAGTTAAATATCCCGGCAAACTCGAATCAGGCAGCGGTTCTTGCAGCTAAATTTACAGAGATTCTCGATACCAGCACACCTGAGATAATAGCTTTGATAGCTCAGTTTGCAGCCGGTGTAAAGATACCACAGGCAGAACAATTACTGTGCCAAATAGCTGATATCAGAATTAAACAATATGCCGCCTGGACAGTGAAGTATGAACTTTATGATAGTGCCATCTTGAAATATCTCAGCAGCAAAATACCCTCAGCTTCCCAGTCTTCCGGTTCAACATCAGCCACTTCAAAGACTGCTGTAGCTCGATGTTTTGCACAGTTATATTCCTATGTGATACAAAGATATGTCAAGGGTGCTGATATTTTGAACGATACCCAAAAAAGTCACTTGATCTCTGTCCTGGCGGATATCGAAGAAAAATGTATCAGTACGCTTCTAAAACCGCAAATGACTATAAGAAGGGCTCTTGGTGGGAATAGCATGCCTGCCATCTTAGCCGAACACGACAGGTTACTTGGCAGCGCAACAACACCGGGTGAATTACCCCAAACGCTCAAGTTCGACTATAGCACTAATCCCAGCGGACCTAAACTTACAGCACCAATACCTTTACCCGATCCATCTGCTAAAAAATAATTGTTGAAAAAAAAGGGCTTATACCAAATCAATCAGTATAAGCCCAAAATTGGTGTAACATCTTTAGCTAATAGTTTAGCATCGTCTATGCTGATCACATACCTTGCATAATTTCCAGTATCTCGTCCTGTGACAGTGCCCGCGTGTACATGCGGAGCTCATCCATAAGCCCCGTGAAAGGCCTTGCGTCATCAATAGTCTTTCCTACGCGAGCACCCAGGTCCCAGTCTCCGGCTATATCCGCAGGGCTTGCAACATCCATCTCCTCAATCAATTCCCCGTTGATATAAAGGGCCGCTTTGCCGGAATCTTTGTCGTAAGTGCCTGCAAAATGCAGCCATTCATCCCAGGTTACAGTACCTGCACGAATCTGGAAGATTGTAGCCCCGCCATAAGAGCGAAGTAGCCATCTAATGTCGCCGCTGCTCTTGGGTTCAGGGTGCATAATCCAGCTTTCGTCAGATGCTCTGGCGTTGAATATCTCGTGATCTCCGCCCGTATTGGCAATTTTTATCCAGGCGGCGAGAGTCATAGCGGATGTCGGGATATCTTCGGCAGGAAAACTTGGGCCGTCCAGGTCGAGGAAACCACCGTTTGCGAAATTGGCAGCTCCACCGTTCACTCCATCGGCATTTGCCGTGACGTCACCGACTACGACGCCGTCGTGGCCTTTGCCGGATTGGTCTGCGACAATATCACCGACTTCGTCGAAGGAATAGTATATAACAAGAGACGGATCTGCTTCCGGCTCGGGTTCCTGCTCCGGTGGATAAAGACGTATATCGTCAAAGAATACCATACCCGGACCACCGGCCTGCGGGTTGCTCTTATCACCGAAACCAAGGCTGATCGTATTGACATTAGCCAAATTGACACCCTGGTCCGCGAAAGCCTGCAGATCTATATCCCATTGGCTCCACGCAGATATTTGAGCTGCAGCAGGATTATCATTAGAAACGACTGCGCTGCCGTTAAGAGCTACATACATCCGCTCAGCGGCATTAGTCGGGTCGCCTCTGAACCAAATCGTCAATATGCCAATATTATTTACCGTCCAGTCACGTGGAGAAGTCAGCGTCATGGTCGCCTCAGAGTATCCAACGCTATTGTCATAGGCAAGCGGTAACGACTGAGAGCCGCCGT
>JACKQG010000366.1_pt1 | contig 66208 bp, 46 predicted proteins | sample 8237621 | NCBI WGS metagenome assembly JACKQG01 (sample SAMN15677084, study PRJNA649215) | marine metagenome | biome: marine; feature: Black Sea; material: saline water; isolation source: suspended particulate matter (SPM) from the Black Sea western gyre | collected 2013-06-09/2013-06-10 | depth... | reverse complement strand
TCACCGCACGCTCGCCGCTCCGAAAAAGATCTTGCACGCTCGCCGCAAAGACACGGCCCACCGGCGGTGATATTGGAGAAGCTGGAGATAGACCAAAGCGCACGGGGTTGGAGCATCGAGCCGGACAGTTTCTTCCTGCAGCTTCGCTGCGAGGTCACGTCAAGAAGAAGCAAATTGACCATTGGGTCTGCGGAAGGAAAACTGGCGGATTCAAATCTTGCCGCATTCGATGACTTTCGACTGATTCTGAGCAACAAGAAGATCATCACAGCCTGTGGCCTTGGGGACACAATCATGGGTCATGTCACTCTTCGAAAGGCCCCTGCGGGGTACGGCAATATAGAGAGCTTCAAGACTTTGGACTCGTACGAATGGACCATCGTTGCATTATTTGTCGTACCCAAAGGGACGCGCCGTGTCCAATTCCAGTTTAGGAATCAAGAACCGGTCGCCCTGGGAATACCAGCAGGCATAGAGCAGCAAACACGAAACGCGCGATCGCGACCTCGTCTACACGTTGAAAGCTGGACTCGCTTTCGTCGAAGCCGACCCACGACACGGGACAGCCAGTGTTGATGGAGTCCGTGCCGCGAGCTTCCGTCGTGGGGCAAGCCCGCAAGCGATGTTGGCGTCGCTGCAAAAGTCGCGTGGCGCCCCAGCGTTGTTTAAGCAGGGGGCCTTAATTTCCCCAATTTCAAAGGCGGGGAGAGATTGCGGAGGAGATCTAACCCCGATAGTTCGGCGGGCAGTTCATCGCGAGGCGGGAGAAGAAGATGAGAGTACCCGGAGCCGCATGGAAAACCATAGCGGGCGTTGCAGTTCTCGCCGGCGCCACGTTAGTAATCTCGTTCGCGGCTGACCCTACTGTTTGGCCGGGAAGCGTTGATATCACGAAAGGGCCTGCCAAGCGGCGGCTTGGCGGAGTTGTGTTGGAACTCGGGGACTATCTCCACACCCGTTATACATACACGGCCCAGACGTCACAGGTTTATATATACCAGGTTATGCTTGAACTCAGCCTCGCTGATGCTGACTCGTCCTTCGTCTTGTACTCTATTCGCGTTGAAGACGGCGAGGGAAAGACAACCTACTTCAGGCGCTATAGTGGTGGAGAGGAACTTGGAACCGGTGGCTTCCTCAGGCACAGAGTTCTGTTTGAATCTCCCAGCAGGTCACGCGGAACACTCCTCTTGCGTCTGAACGAGCAAAGCGACGACATCGTCGCGGGGCCATGGACGCTAGTGTGGAAAGTGAACCCGTATATCCGCCGCGCACGGGTTTGCGCCTATCTTGGCCTTGTTCTTGCCATCGGAGTCCTCTTGGCTTTGGCCACACTGAGCAGACCGGAGCATCCCATGTCAGCAGCAGCAACTGCGTTGCTGGGTATCCTGATGATAGCCGTGGGTGTCTTCGTCATTCTGCTTGTAGCTGTCAGCATAAGGGACGTAACTGCGCTTGCGTCGCTAATTCTACCCGCGGGAGCGATCGGGATCGCGGCCATCGGAATCCTGCTATTGCGGCGTGGCCTTCGTCTGCTGCTGGACAAAAAAAGAGCATCACCAGTCCACGAAACGAACGACCAGTGATGGGGTCAGCGTCTCTCGTTATCGAAATTGTAGTGGCATTTCTGCTTTATCTTAGAAGGAAGAAAACGCCTGACGAGCGGCAAGAATCAGAACAACCTTAGCAGTGACGATGCGTCCGACACGTAGGTCCAAGGTGCCCCTGAGGGCGAGCCGAAATCGCTGATGCACCGTGTTCAAGGGCTCACGCCCTAAGCTCAAATCAACTCAGAGGAGGATAGGACGATGCGAGTTTTATCACTCGTCGCCTTGACGGTAGTCATGTTCCTTTCCGTTGGCGGTTGCGAGGGGCACGGCGGTCGCCAAAAACCAGTGCCGCTGACTCACGATTCGGGCGATCAGCCAAAGGCGGACGACACCGCCACGCCACAAAACAGCGAGCGACGCGAAGAATCCGTAGCGACGAACCGCGTAGACCCTAATGACATTGTTCCCGTCCCACGAGACATTGCCGACCTGCGAACACCAATAGGAGAGCTAAAGGAGTTGATGTTTGTGAAGACTGGCCAAGTAGAGGTGACCGTTCTCGAACACGCCTACATGGACGCTACTACGGGCAATGTTACGTTGAACACTGGCTCCCACGCCCATAGAGCCAAACCTGGCCACCGGTTCGTCTGGCTGTCATTCGAGCGAAGCAGTGTCGCCAACGACGTGGAGGTAGATCTCCGCGACTTTTCTGTCAAGCATGAACGTGGGAAATCAGAATGCTTAGCGGGATCAGGCGATCCCGTCGATGTTTGGAGCGACGCGAATCCCCACAGACTTACAATCAACAAAGGGCATGCGAGGTCCTGTCTTCTTTTCCAAGTGCCTGAAGGTCTGTCGCGCCTGACTGTTATCTACAAAGGCGACGAGATTTCAATGCCGCTGTCCTCGTCAAACGTGTCCAAAACGTCTCTGGTGCGGAATGCCAGACGAAGGTCAGGGCACCCATCGCCGGAGCCGTCCGTCATCATCACTCGAGAATGGACCGACAGCACCGGTCGGTATTCCGTAGATGCCGAGTTTGTGGAAGTAACGAGCGACGGCGAAGTGGTGCTCAAGCGATCTGACAATGCTCGCCTTATCACCGTTCCTCTGAATCGACTTAGCGAACCGGATCGTGCTTACATACGCGAACTCGGCGCCAAACCGGCGACTCCCGCGCCCGCCGTACCTGAGGTCCCGAAGGTCTCATCAGCCACTCCAGACCTTGCGGCCAGCCCCGCAAGCCAAAATGCTCATGCCCTGAAGCAAGTGGCTGTCACGGCAATCAACGAAAGTACGGTCCAACTTGAAATCACTTTGACTTCGAAGAAAAACCAGACGAGAACCGAACACAAACTTGCACCACACAAAGAGAAGACCTTCGCATTAACCGTTGGAGGCTACGAAGCGTTTTGCTTTTCCTTTGATTCTGGCTCGGCCTTGAGCACAACCGTCCCTGTCTATGTAGACCAACCTGAGATATGGCGATTTTACGCGACCGCCACGGGTTGGGAGCGGAGTGTCAATCCAAGCAAAGCGCCAGTCGAAGCGCTGGCAGACTGGCAACTCGATTATGACAGGTTTGTCCAGTGCTATCGAGAAACGCTCACCGCGGGCTCCCAGCCTCCAAGCGATTTGTTCCAAGGCAAGGTCATCCGATGGCCCTTGACGTTCGAGGGGATGAAACGGTCAGGCAATGAAGTGACGCTTCGGTTTGCAGGGGTGCAGCGCAAGCTGACCGAAGGTGGGCTGACAGTGCCCTGGGCCGAGTTCCGCCCTGCGCGATCGGCCTTGAGCCAGTGGGAACGGCTCAGCGCCGGGACTGCTGTGACGGTGCATGGGACGATTCAAGGTTGTACCGTGGGAAAGTTGACCGATAGGCTCACTCAGGAGCAGATCCCCTGGGGCCTGGCCACAGTTGTGCAAGCGCGCCCAGAAATCGGCGTGTCCAACACGCCTTTGGTGCAGAATGCCGGACGGAAGTCTGGGTACGTGTCGCCAGACGTTGCGGCTTACATCACACGATCTCTTGAACTCGCCGAACAAGGCGACAAAGACAAAGCATTCTGGCATCTCACGAATGCCCTTCTGTTTGGCCACCGGACGGAGGAGATCAAGAAAGCAATGGAAACGTGTCCTTTGGCGAAAGCCTCTCCAGGTATTCCGTTGGTGAAGGATGGAAAAATTGACCCGGAAGCACAAGAGGATTTGGACTATTGGTCAAGCTATGTGCCTGCGATAGACCTGCCTGTAGAAAAGCTGTTGGACATGGTGCAAGTTTCCCCACAGTGGGACGATGTCGAAGTCAAAATGCTTTTGCACGAGGATCTGGTCGGAGATGGAAAATGTAGTATGACCAAAACGGAAGAAACCCAGTTCCTATGCTTCCTGCGACGCAACCAGCTCACGCTCCACGCCGCGGAGCAACGTTACGGGAAGCCTGCCAAGGTCTTTGAGTCACCGGGTGGCGCCAAGTACGTTTTCTACGGCAGATTTGTGCTGTTCCAGCCAGTGAGAAAGGACCGACCATGCGTGTTGCGGCTCGCGAAGTAGTTGGCGGCGGCAATGACGGCAGCGATCTCTGGTCCGACAACCATTATCAAAGTCGCGTGGCGCCCCTGCGTTGTTTCTATAGGCAGACACGCGAGAGCTGCCCGGTCTTCGATGAGGAGACATAACGATGAAAAGTCTTGGGAGAACATTGAGAGTCCTGAGCTCCGCCACGTGCCGGCGGCTAGCACACTTTGCAGTAAAGTCGTGTAATCCGGAGTCTTTCGATTGTTCTGACCGGGGATATTCCGGCGGCTCATGCTTGTCATTGGTCCATCGAGACAACGGTCGGAAGGCAGGAGTACCATGAGTTTGCCTACTGACGGCGCATCGAAGATCAAGAGAGTGCTCAACCTGCCGCAACGCGTTGTCGTCGGACTTGGTGTCATCTGGATCTTGGCGCTCCAGATTCTGGATAGGGAACGCTATTCGGGAACGCCGAGCCACAGGTTCTTTGATGCAACGTTGTTCATCGTTATCGTGGCTATCCTCCTGTGGATCTTCAGGTCTGTGCCCAGCCACCTCTCGCAGCGAGAGATAGAGGCCATATTCCGACGACTCCGATGGAACGTAAAGGTGTCCGTCTGGTACGCCGGTATGATGACCGTCCTTGCCATCGTTCTGCTGCTCACCACTGACTGGGCCGAATCGTGGGACGCGATCTTGGGCCTTCTGCTTCTCTACGCTCCGGTCCTGGCCACGTCTACCTCTGCCCATGTCTGTCTGAAGAGACGACGACGCCTCGGGCTCTGGCTCCTGAGCTATACTGCACTCGTTTGGATTCTCACGCCCTTCTTTGTGGGCTTTTTCTTCATCACAGTACCCTTGCTACGACGCGCCGTTTTCATCGGGAGACTTCCCTGCGAAGCCTGGATCTACGATCCTCGTGACGAAGGCAGCCAACGAACTGCACGTGCTTGAAGACAACACGTCCTCTTCCCAGCACCATGTTGGTGAGAGGGACCAACAACGAGCTGAACTCGACAAGAGATAGCTTCGCGTGTTCTCCGAGTTAACCCAATCGCTGGCACCACACAGCAACCCGGCCACCAATTGAACGAGTAGCGTAGAAAGCACGCCACGATGTCGGAAGAATGCGCCAAATGCAGAAAGACTTTCACGGCCGCCGATATTTTCCTTGCTTACCATTGCCGTCAATGTGACCGCACATTCTGTGGCAGATGTGCGGGCTACAAGGGCGGAAACAGTGCGTTCCTGAATTGTCCCTACTGCTCGTCGGGAAGTAGTTCTTCTTCGACGGCGTCTGGACCAAAACAGGAAGGCGACAGTCCTTGCGGATGTATTGGAGCGTTCCTGATATTCGTTCTTGTAGTTATCCTGCTAACAATACTGAAGGCATGGCTGGGAGCCTGAACACCGTGACTAATGGACGAATCGCACTTGAGGGCAATGACAAACTGAATTGGAACGAGGAGGGTACGTAATGGCTGATGTTATCATCAACTGCAGACAGCAGCGAATCACGCCACTGATTGACGCTGTCCAGAAGCAGAATGTCGACGCAGTAAAGTCCCGTATCGAAGCTGGCGATGACATCGAGGGTACAGACTCCTTTGGCGAGACTGCACTTCACTGGGCCGCAAAGGATAAGTCTGCGGAGATTGTGCGCCTCCTGGTCAAAGCAGGAGCAAACGTTAACGCTCAAGACGAGGATGGTGACACACCGCTGCAGAATGCGGAAAAGAACGCTTGTTTTGCGATCGCAGAGATCCTGGGTCGGAGCTGTACGGAAAAGAGCAGTGCCGAGAAGAAGTGGTGGCAACTGTGGAAGTGATAGGAACAACGCCTTGCCAACAATCGCGTCTCATGCGTGGCGTTCGGCCGCGGAGGCGCGTCATGCTCGACAGTGAGGGCAACTAAGTGGGCCGGGTCTAATCGTTACTTAGACCCGGGCCGTTCTTGTGCCCGCGCCGCATTACCGAACGCTTTCTGGCGGGCCATCGAAGATCTCCGCGGGGACCCCTTCGGCGTACACGATCTTACCCATGTCACCGTCGAACGCCTGGCATGGGCAGTGAACTGCCGCGAAGAAGCCGTATTTCTCCCCTGGTTTTCATGGCAGGAAGCGTCTGAGCCCCCGTTTTCTCGGTCGCATTATGCTTTCGGCGGGTGGCTGTAGCTCGCGCTTGGCGAGGACTTCGACATATCGCGAGAATGGTATGGCTGCGGCCGAAGGCAGCGAACCCCCCCTATTTTCCCACATTTTGCGGTCAGCCTCCGGCTGACCGCAGGACACCCTGGCCGCCAGGAACCCCTGCCGGGCACTTGGCTGCCGGGCGCTTGACCACTGTCGAGGCCATGAATTAGGCTATGGGGTTGGCAATTTTCTCGCTGATTCTTGCGCTGGTGAAAGCGAAGCCGACCGCCATATGCTTGCAAAACGAGTTATTCCCTGTCTGGACGTCAACCGGGGCCGCGTGGTGAAGGGGACGAATTTCGTCAACCTTCGAGACGCCGGCGATCCGGTAGCGGTGGCTGCGCGGTACGAGGAAGAAGGGGCCGACGAGTTAGTATTTCTGGACATCACTGCCAGCCACGAAGGCCGAGACATTATGATCGACGTGGTGCGACGCACCGCTGAGCAGGTGTTCATGCCTTTGACGGTCGGAGGTGGCATTCGCACGATCGAGGATATTCGAGACCTTTTGAATGCCGGCAGCGACAAAGTGTCGATCAATTCGGCCGCCTGCCGCGACCCGGAGTTTGTCCGCATGGCTGCGAAGCGATTCGGCAGCCAGTGCATTGTCGTGAACATCGATCCCAAACGCGTCCAGAAGAACGGGCGCGAGTCCTGGGAGATCCACATCAATGGTGGGAGGATTCCCACTGGCCTGGAGGCTGTTACTTGGGCGCGCGAGGTCGAAGAACTTGGGGCTGGCGAAATCGTATTGACCAGCATGGACTGTGACGGCACCAAAGACGGCTATGACCTGGAAATCACCGCGGCGGTCAGCCAGGCCGTCTCGATTCCCGTCGTGGCCAGCGGCGGGGCCGGAAAACCGGAGCATTTGGCTGAGGTCGTGCTGGCGGGCAAAGCCGACGCCGCGTTGGCGGCCAGTATTTTCCATTTTGGCGAGTATTCGATTCGAGAGACCAAAGAGGTGATGGCTGCGCACGGAGTACCTGTGCGGCTTTGACCAACTTTCGTGGGAGATTGATACCGATGGCAACCGTTGTGGAAAGCGAACCGAAAACCGTGCAGGCCGGTATGGGCGGGCATGCCGGCATTCTGGAGACTCTCAAAGGCCACAAAGAAGAGCTGGAGGTGGACAAGTTCTTCCGAGCCCTGGTGAAGCTAGAAGGCAGCGACTTGCACATGAAGGTGGGACGCCCGCCGATGGTCCGAGTGAAGGGCGAGCTTCGGCCGCTGAATTCTCCGGAGGTGGACTCTGAGGAAATGGTGCGTCTGCTGTGGCCAATGATGAACGAAAGGAACCGTAGGATCTTCGAGGAAGACGGTGGTGCCGACTTCGCGCACACCTGCGACGTGGACGAGACGGAATGGCGTTTCCGCGTCAATATGTTGACTCAGCTTGGGAAAATGGGGCTCGTCGCGCGGCGCATCAACAACTTTATTCCGGATTTCGAGGGGCTCTACCTGCCACCCTCTGTCGACAGACTGTGCCATTACGACCAGGGAATGGTGTTATTGGCGGGCGTGACGGGTTCGGGTAAGTCGACGACCATTGCGTCGATGCTGAACCTGGTCAACCGCACCTATCGCAAGCACATACTTACGCTGGAAGATCCGATCGAGTTCGTCTTCACCGAGGAGAAGTGCCTGATCAACCAGCGAGAAATCGGTCAGGACGTCAAGGACTTTGCCATCGCCATGAAACACGCCGTTCGCGAAGACCCGGACGTGATGCTGGTGGGCGAGATGCGCGACGAAGAGACGTTTATGACCGCCATCCACGCAGCCGAGACGGGGCACCTGGTGTTCGGTACGATCCACGCTTCCAGCGCTGCGACGACCATCGGTCGTATTCTCGACTTGTTCCCCGAAGAGATGCACGGAGCGATTCGCAGCGCGATCGCCTTCAATATGAAGGGGATTATTGCCCAGAAACTGCTCAAATCGATCAAACCCGGCGTGGCCCGCGTGCCGACCGTCGAGATCATGTACTTCAGTCCTGTCGTTCGAAAACTGGTACTGGAAAGCCAGGACCATAAACTGCCCGACGCCATCCGGATCGGTAAGGAAGATGGTATGCAGGACTTTACGATGAGTTTGAAGCATCTGCTCGACGAGGAATTGATCGATCGACCCACGGCGTTTGCCGTGGCACCGAACCCGGAGGCGTTGAAGATGGCCATCAAAGGCATTGATGCCGCGGCACCGGCAATCCTTTAACGACGTCGAAAGAAGTGGTAGAATCCCAGATTGCCCTTTACCCCACATCAATCGTTTTCAGGGGGCTTGCTAGACATGGGTCTGTTTGGAAAAAAGAAAGTTCAAGTTTTCGAGCCGCCAATTGATCTCAAAGCGGATAGCCCGTCGCCTGCGGAGAACCAGCAACGGGAAATCGCTTGCAGACAGAGCGAAGCCGCCGTCCCGACAAAAGAACTGGTATTCGATGCGGTGGCCAGACGCGCCGACAGGGTGATGCTGGACTACAGCAAGGACGTGGTTTCCGGACGTTACATGATCGACGGCATGTGGCACAACATCGATCCGCGCGACCGGATTACTGGGGACGCCATGCTGATGGCGCTGAAATGCCTTGCCGGTATGAAGCCGGAAGAACGGCGTGCCCGGCAGGAAGGCAAATTCCTGATCGAACATGAAGTCACCAAAGTCAAGTTCAACGGGACGATTACCAGTCAGGGCGTCAAGACGGGTGAACGGGTCATCATCGACCTTGCTCCGAAGAAGAAACGAGTCTTCAAGACACTGAACGACGTCGGCATGCGCGAGGCGATGCAGGAAAAGCTGCGCGAGCACTTGCGCGCCGAACGAGGGATCGTGCTCGTTTCTGCCCCGCCAGGCGGCGGCTTCACGACAACTTGGAACGCGACCCTCAAGTCCACGGACCGGTTGCTGCGGGACTTTATCGGCATCGAAGACGAGGGCAAACACGAGACGGATGTCGAGAACGTCAACATGGAGACGTTCAACGGTGCGGCAGGCGAGACGCCGGACCAAATGATCAAGAAGCTGCTGCTCAGACAACCGGATGTCTTCACGCTCGCGGACCTGTGCAATGCCGCGACGGTGAACAAAATGTGCGAATTGGCCAGCGATCCCAATGAGGGCAAGTTGATCGTCGCAGGCGTCCGGGCCAAGGACGCCGTAGAAGCACTCTTGCGTGTGCTGCTGCTGAAAGCGTCGGCAAAGGAGTTCGCCCAAAACGTTCGCGCCGTGCTAAACGTGCGTTTGGTCAGGAGGCTGAACGACACCTGCAAGCAGCCTTACCAACCGCCGCCTCAACTGCTGCAGAAGCTGGGGATTCCTCCCGGTCGGGTAAAGGCGTTGTATCGCGAATGGCAGCCGCCGCCGCCCGATCCCGAACGGGAGAAGAGAGAAATGAAGGAAGGGCTACCGCCCGGTGCATGTCCGCTGTGCAGGAAAGAAGGCCCTCAATGCGGCGGCATCGGATACCGGGACCGCACAGGTATTTTCGAACTGCTAGAGATTACCGACCAGATAAGGGACGCCCTTGTGAAGCAACCCAAGCTGGAGGTGCTGCGGAAGATCGCACGCGCCGGCGGACATCGGGGATTGCAGGAGGAGGGCATCGTGTTGGTGGCGCAAGGCACCACATCGTTGACAGAATTGCAGCGCGTGCTGAAGTAACATGTCTGACAATCACGAACAACATATCGGTCTGTCGCCTGCCGAGGAAGAGAACGTCCTTCACTACCGGTCGGTCAGTCGGATCGCCGTCATTTCGCTCTTGCTGGGGCTGCTTTCGTTCACGGCGATTTTCAGTCCAGTCCTGTGGTGCGTTCCCATTGTCGGTGTCATGCTGGCCGTTGTGGCGTTACGGACCATCCGTAAGGAACAAGCCGTGGTGGTCGGCCGCGGCGCGGCGCAAGTCGGTCTGGCGCTCGGTTTGGTCTTCTTGACGTTTGCGGCGACGCGGGATTTCGTTCGGCAACGGGCTCTGTATCGTCTGGCCAGACCGCACACAAGCAAATGGGTCGACGAGTTGGTGCGGGAAGGACACTTGCACGAAGCTCACCAATTGCACTTGCCGCAGAGACAACGCCAAACGCGTGGTGAGGACATCGAGGCTTATTACGAAGGCGACGAAGACGCTCGACGAGACATGCAGGCGTTCTTTGAAACGCCGCCGCTCAGCAAGATCGTCGAACTGGGTCGGCGAGGCACGCTGCGTTTCGTGGCTGATGAAGACATCGGGGTCTATCACGACTCAGGCGAAAAAATCGACGTGGTCGTTCAACGTTACGCGATCGACTACGAAGCCGATGGCCAACCGCAGACTCTCTCGTTCCTGGTCTCCATTAGTCGCAAGTACGACACCGACCACGACGATGCACGCTGGCAAATACAGGATGTCACCAAGGTGGATTCCGCTGGTCGGTGAGCAGGCCGATTCATGAACGAATCCGAGATTACCTCCGGCATTCGTAGTGTCATCCACGTTGCCGCTTACTTCGAGGAGTTGAAGCAGTCGGCCCGTGAGCTAGCCGACCGTGCGTCCGCATCCAAACGCGGGTACTTCACGCCAGACGAAGAGGAAGCCGCGCAGGGTCTGCTTGTCTCCTACTGGCAGACTCGAAACGCGCTGTTCGAACTGATCACGTCGTTCCGAACGGACACGGAATTGGTGGAAGAAGATCGCCCGGCCGTGTTTCTCACCGCCTTCGCTGCCGCCTTGCTGCTGGTGGACGCTGCGAGGTTTTTGCGCGACACCGTGCACAACCGGCCGCTGGTAAGACAGAAGCTGAACGAACCGCTGCCGCAGTTTGGTATCGAAGGCGGCGTTTACGATCACGTCCAGCAGTCGTTGCTCAGTGCACGCAATGCCTGGCACTTGTACCACGCCATCGAGTATTTCGAGGAAAGCCAGGCGCAGCTACGCGAGCGGGCGGCGAATTCGCAACTCGATCCGGTGATGCAGATTGTCGACCGATTGCGACACCGGCTGGATGTTACCGTCGCACAATTCACTCGGGTGAAACTGCGCACGCGAGCCTCGCAAATCGTGCGCAAACTGGCTTGCAGCCTCCTGGGCCGGGCAATGTATGGCCTGCAGAAGTGGGGCGGCAATCTGGTTGCGGACAGGTACGTGCGACTCGGCCACCGACCTGCGTTACCAGCGGACGTTGCGGGCCGGCTTCGGTCGCTGCTGCTACCCGGCGACGTAATCATCGTTCGCAAAGAGTACGCGCTGACGAACTACTTCCTGCCCGGTTACTGGCCGCACGCTGCGTTGTACCTGGGCAACGTGCGATTGCTGCAGACGCTGGAGGGCGGCGTCAAGGACGAACATCGTCCCCGCTGGCGCCGTCTACTGAAAGCCGCCGGTGACGGCGAGGACCGCGTCTTGGAGTCCATGAAAGACGGTGTCTTCGTCAGGTCACTGGATTCCCCGTTCGCGTCGGACTCGGCCGTCATTCTCCGACCAAAGCTTCAGGTGTCCGATGTTGGCCGTGCACTCGGGCGAGTTCTACCACACGAGGGCAAGGCGTACGATTTCGATTTCGACTTTCGTCGTGCCGATCGTCTGGTGTGTACCGAAGTCGTTTATCGCGCATTTGAGGGCATTGGCGACGTCAGTTTGCCGTTGACCGTGCGCGCCGGCAGGCCAACGCTTTCCGGCAGCGATCTAATCCACATGGCGATCGACAACGCCAATTTCGAGCCGGTCGCCGTTTTTGCTCCCATGCTGGCCAAAGGCATCGTTATCGGAAACCCGGCTGTGAAAGTTCTGGTGGCCGGAGAACGGGGCTAATGAACTCTTGACGTGACCCGTGCGGCTATGTCAATCGTGCCGGGCAGGCACCAACGCCGGCAGCAGCCGGCGCCGGAAGGTCCAAAGCACAAAGCAGATGCCGAGGATGAAAAGCAACTCCGTCGTCTCTTCCCAGAAAAGGTACCACACCCGGTTCTCATCGTAGGCGCTGCCTAGGAGCATCCGCAGCATCCCGAATCCGAACGGCCCAAGACCGGCGGCGAAGGCGATCTTGGCTTTCGCCACAGCTCCCTCGCGCTCGAACGCCAACATCAACAGCGAGAGCGTGAACATCAAGATCGCTGCCGTCGCGCAGTACCCGTTTTCGAACAACTGGTAGATCCTCAGATGAGCATAATTGTAGAGCTGGCCGAAAACCAGCGTGTTGTACGACGTGTCCTGCCAGTCCGCCGTGGGCAGCGTGGCGGAGAGCACGATCATGACGGGAAGAATGAAGTAGAACATGCGTTTCAAGCCACACGGCACATCGGCGTGCTTGATGCACGAGCCGCAAAGGGGCAAAGCGGCGCACCGCCGCTCCGGGTCGCTAAGCATCAGGACCCGGCGGTCCAATCCTTCGAACACCGCGTAGGCCGCAAATCCGAAACACAGGAGCATCCCGTAGCTATGCAGATACTCCAGCAAATAGGAGGTTTCCTTTAAGGCCAAATAATTCGCTGCGCATGCGTTCTCGCCAAGAAAAAAGAAGATCATCGCCCAACGCAGCGCGGTCAAATCCGGCGATCGGCTGCGCCATAAGAGAATCACGAGCATCAATGCAATGAGCGTGTAGATGGGCTTGATCAGAAAGAAAGCAATCACCGCCAGGGCTTGTTCCAGGCAAGGGGACTCGCGAAATGGGAACGGTTCCACCTGATCCGACGCGTTTCGCCATCGCTCGTAGATCTCGCCATCCCGCCGACGGGTACTGTGAATCCATTCCTGGATACCGCCCCGGACATTGACGGCCGGTTCGATGCCCGCACCAGCCAGATGCCGCGCGGCCAGGCAACTGGTCGCGCCAACGTCGCAGACAAGTAGCAGCGTCTTGCCACGGAACCTTGGCGGCATCTTGTCGGCGTCGCTGACCGACAGCAATTCTTCAAGCGCCCAGTTGACGGCGCCGTCGATGTGCCCGGCCGAAAACTGTTCCGGCTTGCGCACGTCGAGCAGCACAGCCGTATTGGGGTCCCGTCGAAGTAGTTCTACCGCACGCTGCGGCGTCACGGCCGCCACGCTGCCGAGCATCAGCCAGTAAAGAACAAGCGGTAACGCCCCGCCGACCACCACCATAGCCACAACGAACCATCGCACATGCCGTAGCGATCCGTCACCGTTGGCGTTCTCCGATCCCATGAGTCCACTCCGATTCTCAAGAGGTTCCGGGTGATGTCGTTGCCAGAGATGCACAGGACTCCTCGCACTCGCAGTCCGCCGCGCGTTCCACTATGTTAAATCGACAAAACGAGACAGCCCGGCCGCCGGGCCGGATGATGTGGACGCAACATTCGTCGATGCGATCCTGGTCGTAGGTGTAGGCGTCCATGAAGGGCTTGATGATGACGCGAAAAAAATCTTCGGCTCCGAAATCGTTGCCGCACAACGCATCGGCGTCGGCGAAGTTGAAATTCACGCGATCGGCCAAACGATCCATGTGGTCCTCGTAGTCCACCATTCGCGTCAGTGGCATCGCTGGCTGGCCGCGTGGCCGGGCGATGACCGAAAAGCCGCAACAGTTGGGATTCGAACACGGCAACGGTTTGAGGTCGTCATGCACCAAGAGACCATCGCTCTGCTCGACCAGCAGCCGCACGACGTCGGCCAGCGTGACGCGGTCCAGGGCATCGGTACGACGGTCAAAGCGGCCACTCCATGTCGCCGGTTGGTAAGTAATGCCGCGAACCTGGGGGATGCCAAGGCCAAACCGTAGCAGCGCGCCCAGTTGCTGTTCGTTCACGCCTTGGGCCGCCGTACAAACCAAAGTCGTCGGCAAATCGTGCTGAACCACCGTGTCGATCACAGCGAGTTTCTGCTCCAGCAAGTCGGCGCCGCGCAGGAGCTGATGGCTTGTCGCGTCGAGCCCATCGAATTGCAGGAACAACTCCAAACGCGGCTTGCGCAGGGCCAATTCCGCGGCCAGCCCCTCCGCCTCGATCAACTGCAAACCATTCGTGTTGATCATGATATGATCGATAGGCAGCATGCGGCAGTGGTCGATAATCCGCAGCACGTCCGGATGCAGCAACGGTTCGCCACCGCTGAGCTGTAGCACGTCCAGCGGTCCGCGATGCGCGAGAAACGCTTCCAGGTCCGCGCACAATTCCTCAAAGCGGCGGTGCCGCCCGCTCGGGCGCTGGGCGTAACAAACGGGGCATCGCAGGTTGCAGGCGTCGGTTAGTTCCAGCAGCGCCACGCAGGTCTTATGTCGCGGATCGGCGCAGCGATCCGCGCCGGGAGACGCCTCATGGGAGGGCGAAGCTCCTGCTGAGCCTGCGCGATGGGCGGATTCCGCGGCTCGGCGGGAGCCTCGCCCTCCCGGGTTGTCATCGGCCGGACACGCTTCAGAGCCGTCAGAGCAACAGCAGCGAACGAGATCCGACGGCGCGTGGGGGACCTCGTCGCGCAGGTAGTAGTGCCGCCGGTCCGAACTCACCAGCGCAAGCCCGTCGCCGTGATCAGGACATTCTCGCTGCAGGTAGACTCGTCCATCCTGCTCGTAGGTCTCACCCAGGACAGGCTGCAGGCAAGTGGGGCACAGTGTCCGGGTCTCCTTCGGCAGGCGGTCTGCCGAAACGGTCGACGGCGCTTGCCGCCTGCCTTTTCGCCGGGCACCGAATCGCTGCGGTCGGCAACTGGGGCAACACCAGAAGACGAACAGCGGCACCAGAACAAAGCTGGCCAGTTGGTAACCGGTCAGTCCCAGCCAAATCTGTGGCTCGGGACGAATGAATTCCGTCAGGAAGCGGTACGAAAAATAGGAGACAAAATACACGCGGATCAGTTGCCCGCGCAGTAGCCGCCGCCGGTACAGTTGGTACATAGCGATCGCGGCAAACAGATGAAACGCGGATTCGTACAGTTGTGTGGGATGGCGAGCGAGCCCGTCGCCGAAATCGACTCCCCAGGGCAGGGAAGTGACGGTGCCGAAGCAGCAGCCGCCTTCGAAGCAGCCAAGGCGGCCGATGGCAACCGCCGCGGCCACCGGCGCAGCAAAGCTGTCGCACATTGGGCTGCGGATGCCCAACGACCACTCGGCCACCAGCACGCCCAGATAGCCGCCCACCAGCCCGGTCACGATCGTCTTTCCGTCGTGGAACCACGCGGCTCCGCTCAAGAAACCTTCCCAATCAGCCAGCACAAAAGGCAGCTTGGCCCCGATCATGCCACCGCAAAATGCGCCCAGCCCGATGCCCAGCGTCTCCCACCATTTCCGATCCGCCGGCTCGCGCATCCTGCGGTACAACAAAAACCCCGTCGCGATGGCGGCGCTCATAATCGCTACGTACGTCCAGTTCACATCCCATTCCTCGAAAAGCCGCAAACAAACCGAACGGGGGCGAGAGTCTTTCTTGACTTAAGACTCGACTCTGACGCGGACCCCGGAAAAGTCGCCCGTCCCCGTTCAACATTGCGTGCGCCAACCGCCGGCGCCTACACTATTGACCGGCCCCAGCCACGCAAATCACGAAAAACGCCGCCACCGCGGCTACCGCAACGACACCAACCAAGCAGAACGCGATGACAATCACGATGCCAAATGTACTGCCGAAGACCCCCAGTTTTGCCACGGCGGACATCGGCTGACCACGGGCTTTTCTGTGCTTCGTAAAGATGCACGTTGCCAAGAAAGGGGGAACCACGAGAACGGCCAAAACAACGCCCGCCCCTGGTGCCATGCAAAATACGCCAAACAGGACCGCCAAGAGCGTAACGCCCAGCATCAGCGTCGAGAGGCTGAACTGTGCGTCGGTGCGCTCTGCAAAAGGAGATTCGCCCGGCCCGACAAGTTCCGCGACCGGATAATGCGAGCTGCCGCACAGCCAGCATTTGTCGGCTTCACCCCGAACGATGGCGCCACATTCCGGGCATCGTTCTTCATTCGTTGCTGCCGTGTTCATCCGCCCGCTCCCCTGTGCGTTTCTTCCTTTTCCCTTTACGAAACCACAGCAGACGAATCGAAAGATAGGCGACATAAAGGCCCACGACGAGGCCAAGCAGCACGCCGGTAACCAGTCCCCATCCGATCGAGTCGTAGCCTTTTGCCCAGATCGAGCTGACCGTGGCGCCGCCAAAAAAGCCCACCCAACAAGTCGCGTAAAACGCGGCTACTGCGGCGATAACAATCGTCAAGACGGCGCCGAGCGTGGCGGCAAAGACGCCTACCTTTTCCAGCGGCGTCATGGGCTGACCGCGGGTCTTTCTGCGCACGGAGGTGATGCACGTTCGCACCAACGCCGGCGTGGCCACAATCGCCAAACCGACCCCGATCCCCGGCGAAAGGCGTGCGACGCCCAGCACGACCGCCAGCAGTGTGATGATAAGCATCAGCGACGAAAGACTGAACTGGCGAGCCGCGAATTGTTCGGCCGGACAAAGCGGCTGAGCGGCTGTTGCGGTCGAGGTCTCTATCGTCTTGGCACACAGCCAGCAACGGCTTGCTTCGCTACGAAGCGTGGCTCCGCATTCCGGGCATGTCCGCGGGTCGTGGTCCGGTGGCGAATTCATGACGGCGCTCCACGGTTTGACTCGACGCGGGCCGCATAATCCTTGGCCAGACTGCGAACACGGCGGATCACCTGACCGAGCACAATCCCGCTGAGCCCCAGAGCCAAGAGAAAAATGATCTGATGGTATCGAGGCACGCGGACCGATTCGTCAAACCACTTGGCATTGCCCAATAACACAAGATAGCCGGCCATCGAACCGGCCGTGGCCAGCCAGATCAACGGCAAGTTGAAGCGGAGCGCCGAAAGGGCGATCAGCAGGAAATAGCCCACCACCAGCGGGCTCTTCGGACCATCGGCCATCACCAGGATGGCCGTCAGCAATGCGACGTCGCAGGCGGTGGACACGAATTTCAGCACGGCCGGAAAGATGCGATGGCTCAGGCAGTACAAGATCACGAGCGACATGAGCGTCCAGGCAACCGCCAGCGCCGTGACCGACTGATGGAAAGGCTTCTCGACCACGCGCGGCATCTCGAACACGCCCAGACGCACGCCGTGGTAGTTGGCCAGTTCCACGATATAAAACGCGGCGATGCCGATGATTCGCAGCAGATTGGCTCGCGTTTCGCCTTCATATTCCTGCCAGCGGCCAACGATAAACCACTGGCGGTCGACGTCGGTCGGAGCCGTTTTCTCGTTGCTGACCATGGTCGATTTTCCCCTGCCAGATGTTTTTCCTTTTGGGAGATCCTGTCTCCCTTTTCATCTAGCGTTTACAGTTTGAAATCATAAGTGGTAGGGATGACGCTGCGGCGTGCCCAGTAGACGGTTGGCGTGAGCGTCGCCCACGAAACACTGCTTCTTGCCGTCCCACTGGAGCTTTCGGCCGAGCAAGTAGGCGAGGTTGCCGATGATGCACATGGTCGCTGCGTTGTGGCCCGCCTGGATGTGCATGCATGGTTTCCGGCCGGTTCGGATGGCCTGGACCCAGTCTTCCACGTGATTCACGTTATAGTCCGCGTGCTTGTCCATGCGGTAGACTTCCACACCGCCCGCGGGCACCTTGAAGTTCCGGGCCTTCTCGTCCGCAGCAATCCGGGTACCGTCGCGGCACACCACCAATTCATCCTTGTCGCCGTGGAACACCATGCCGAATCCACCCGAACCGCGATGCTCGCCCGGCTGAGACCAGACGACCTGCCAGTCCGGGTCTTTGAACGTGTAGACAACCTCCATTTCCACCGGGCAGTCGAACAGACCTTGCTTGGGCGGAGTGCCCTTGGCCTCGATGCTCACGGGCTGCTGGTCGTCGGCGTCCATGCACCAACGAATGATACTGAATACATGCGCTCCACGATCGCGGATCACGCCGCCGCCGGATTCCATGATGAAGCGGAATTTGCCCGGATAGAAGTTCGTGTTGTGCGGTCGCCAACGCAACGGCCCCTGCCACATATCCCAAAACCGTTCTGACGGTGGCGGTGTATCGGGATTCGGACGGGCGGTCGGGTTTAGCGTGTGCCAGCACGTCACCTTCTTCACTTGGCCAAGCATGCCGTTGCGGATGTAAGTGCAAGCCTGGTGAGCCGGCTGGGCAGAGCGCGCTTGGGAGCCCACCTGCACGACACGATTGTGCTTGCGCGCCGCCGCGATCATCGCGTTGCCCTCCTGGATCGTGACCGACGAAGGCTTCTCTACGTAAACGTGCTTGCCCGATTCGCAAGCGTGGACCGTCTGCACGGAATGCAGGTGATCGGGCGTGCCGATCATCACCGCGTCGATGTCCTTGCGTTGGAACATTTCGCGGTAGTCGAAATAGGACGCCACATCCGGCAAATTCTTCGCGGCCTGCGCGAGTCGCCGCTGGTCGATGTCACAAAGGGCCACGACGTGAGTGAGCCCGGTCTGCTCGAGCGTCAAGTCGTACTGCAGCAGCGCTCCGGCCCTGCCGCTGACACCGATATGACCGACGTTCAACCGGTCGTTGGCGCCGAATGCGCTCGATGGAATCAAGGTTGGCACGCTAATAGCCGCGCCGGTAGCGGCGAGGAAATGTCGTCGATTTGGTTTGTGCATAGAGGTATTCCCTGTGAGTTGAAGGGCACTCAGTAGGCCCCGCCTGCCGGGCGGGACCTCCGGGTGGTTGGAGTTCACGCTTCAGCGTGCTTTCTTCATTCAGGTCCAAGAAACACGCTGAAGCGTGAACTCCAACGATCGAACTCCAGGTCCCGCTCGGCAAGCGGGACCTACCAAGATCCGCCTCACCGCCTCAGCTCATCATTCCCCATCCGCCTTCGTCTTGTAAACCGGTGTAAGCTTACGGCACGGCACGCCGTCAACCGTTTCGCCCCTCGCACGCAGCGACTGCGCCAAGTTGCTTTTGAAATCCTCCGCCGCGGCGTCGAACGCTTGTTTGAGGGCATCGAGGGATTTCTCGCCCGGAATCCGCTCCAACGCGCACCGCGCATCCTCGCGCAGTTGTCCGTTTGTCACCAGTCCTGCGATTGCTTCGACCGACTCGGCGCCGCCGATCTCCGACAGCATCCACAACGCTTCGCGACGAACCGCGACGGGCTGCTCGCCTTTCAACAGTTCGATCAAGGCCGAAACAACCGATCCATCGGCAGCGTCAGTGCCAGGAGGCCACGCACTGCGAACGACTGCCCACAGGCCGTTCTTCGCGGCCCTGGCCACTTCTTGGTCCACGCCGGATTCCCCCATCACCGCCGCCAGCGGTATCACCGCCGACGCGCCGTATTCTCCCGCGGTCTGCCAGGCCGCGCAACGCGTGCCGGCATCTTCGCTCCTAATTCCTGCAATCAATTCTTGGACAGACATGCTATAGCACCTATTAGAAATCGAGGTTCGGTCTATTCGTCTTTTCGCCCGGACGAATCCAGGGTCCATCTGATTCCGCCCAGTAGAAGTTCGTTGAACGCTTCGTTCTTGAAATCACTTGGATGCCCCAACGTGGTGAAGAAGACTCGGCCACCGTTGTACGTGGCGGTCCAGGCAACCGGGTACGCCGGTTCGTCTTCCGACCAACGCCCGGCCATCAGGACGGTGACCGCGTCGGCCACTGGTTCCATCCGATACGGCCAACTCGCGCTGTGGAACTTTGTCGATGCCATTTGCCTGACAGCCGGATGACTTTGCGCGTCGGGCGCCACCGCCACGTCACAGCCTGTCTCTCGAGACCGGGCGTCGTAGCCCTGGTAGTGACACTTCAGCACTTCTCGGTCGAAGTCACTCCAACCGACGTGGCCCGCCGGGACCGGCTCGTGCACTTGGAACGGTACAACACTTGTCCGGATGCCTACTAGCGGTTTGCCGGAACGGATGTACCGCTCCAGATGGTCCATCTGCGTGACCGGCAACGCGCGACGTCGCATGGACAGGACCAGTAGATCCGCGTCGTACACCGCCTCGAGGCCGGGCACGTCGTTTCGCTCCGCTCCCGTGTCGCCTCTGGCAAAGCAGAACGAGTATCGGTACTCCTTGTCGAGGTACTTCTTGGCAAATGTAGGCAATGTCTCGCCGGTGCCGTACTCCTGCTCCGCGACGACGAACACGATGTGCTGTCGCCCGTCCTTTGGGCTCATTCCGGCTGCCTGAATCAACTGGCGGCTTTCGACGGTGGCAGCGATGCGCTGTTCGATATGTCGCTCGACGCGAGAGCTTCCCTTGGCAGGCGTGAAATTGGGATCCGGCTTTCCGTCCGGCCCGATGCCATTGGCCGTGATCGCTTCGACCAGATCTCGCACGACGATCACGCGAAGGCCGTGGTTCTTCATGTTGCGGATGCCAAAGCTCCGGTATTGTACGCACATATTGCTGGCCACGCCCATGTACAACAGCGTGTCGATTTCACGCTCGCGACAAAGTCTCAACAGCTCGCCGCCGTTGTTGCAGTCGCCGATCAGATCGCCTTCTTCGATCTTCAATTCGGGATGCTGACGGCTCCACGCCCGCCCCTTTCCGCACGGTTCGTCCGGGCCGCACTCGCAGTGGTCCGTGGGGCCCGGAGGCCGCGGAGCCTGAAAGCCGATCGTTTTCGGCGCCGGATGCTGCGGGATGGCCTGCATGGCTTTGCGCTGCGGAGAATCCTTGTAGAAATCCGTCGTGTCCGAGGGCGCGAAAACCACCTGGATCCCCAGCTTCCTCGCGGCGGCCAACGTGTCATTCATTCGAGGGACCAGGTTCCCGACTCGTTCCGTATAGGTCTTGCACCAGTGGCGATCCCACATGTCGATCACCACGACCGCCGACTTGGCCGGATCCAGTGATACTGCCTTTTCAATCACCACGCCCGCCTGGTCACGCTGTCGGACCGTCAACTCGACCAAGGATTCCGCCGATGCCGACGTCGAGAACAACGTCGCCCCGCCGAGAACGAGGAGAACACCAAACAGTAGAGACTGGTGAACTGAGAATGTGTGGCGACTCGTCATGGGTAGATCATGTGGAGTTGAAATCAACGGGAAGTACAATCGTCACGGCTGTGCGTTCCTCAAAATAGCGTGGCCGTGGGACAGTCGTCAATCAAATTCTGCCCAATTCGTTCTGCCATGTCCGGCCGCGAGGTATTGCTCGTATTGGCCAGTGTGTCGTCGAGAACCTTGACCGCGTCAGCATAAGCGTTAGGATCATCGGCATGTGGCAATGAATCGACATGCCGGAGGAATACGGCCATGGGCTCCAACGACGACTATCTCTTGTTGTCGCTCCCCGAAATGCAGGCCGCACTCACGCGGTTCGAAGAGCGGGTGAATGCGGCGCTGCTGGCCGCGCCGCCCAGCAAGGATTGGGTGCAGAAGGCCGTGCGGCGCGAAGGGTCCGGTCGGTGCCCGGTTTGGCTCAAGCGGCTGTCGCTGGACATCATCCTGCGTCACGGCGATCGGTTGGCCGATCTGTTTTGTCGCTACCCGGACGATGCCATCCGCATCGTGCCTTACGACCTCTGGATCGGGTATCAACCTCCCGACCTGGACACCAAGGTCGATCCGATCGAGGTGGCGATGCAGGACGCCGAGTGGGAGGACGAGTGGGGAACGCGTTGGGCGCATGCCGTCGGCGGCGTGGGAGCCACGCCTGTGGATTATCCACTCAAGGAATGGTCGGAACTGGATGAATACCTCGACCGTTGGCTTCCCGATCCTCGGGCTCCAGGTCGGCTGGATGCCGCCGCAGCCGCACTCGAACAACACGGAGCCACCCGGTACTGCATGGGCACGATTCATCTTGCGCTGTTCGAGCGTCTACATGCTGTGCGAGGCATGATGGACACGTTCAGCGGTTTCTACACTCACGAACGCGAAGTGAGACGGCTGTTGGATGCGATTGCCGGATACGTACTGGAACTGATCCGCGCGTGGGGCGAGCTTGGTGCGGACTCGGTTTTCCTGACTGACGATTGGGGAAGCCAAACCGGGCTGATGATTTCGCCCGAGATGTGGCGGGAGTTTTTCAAGCCCCACTACATCGCGTTTTTTGACGAGGCCCATCGTTACGGGATGGATGTCGTGTTCCACAGTTGCGGAAACGTGCTGGGAATCGTAGCAGACCTGATCGACATTGGCGTGGATGTCCTCGACCCGGTGCAGCCGGGCGCGATGGACATGAAACAGCTTGCTCAACAGTTCGGCGGCCGGGTGTCGTTTTGCGGCGCGATTGATCTGCAGCAGTTGCTCTGCCGCGGCACGCCCCAACAGGTCAGGGACGAGGTCCGCCGTTTGATAGACTTATTCGGTAGCCCCTACGGAGGCGGCTACATCATCAGTCCTGCAAACGTGTTGACCCCTGAGATTCCTTTCGAGAACCTTGAAGCCCTTTTCGAGGCGGCGTCACAATAACCACTTGCCAAGCAAGGAGACGGTTGATGAATGGTCAAACGAATCGGCGTGACTTCCTTAAGCGAACGACCTGGGCCGGAGCCGGCGCGTTGGTCGTCGGCAGTCGTGTTCTGGCCAGCGGCGAATCGCCTAACGAGAAGCTGAACATCGGCATCGTCGGCGTTGCCGGTCGTGGGGGCGGTAACATGAACAGCGTCGCCAGCGAGAACATCGTCGCACTGTGTGACGTGGACGACAACAAACTGGCTGGGGCTGCCAAACGATTCCCCAACGCCAAGACGCACAACGATTGGCGAAAGATGCTTGACCAGAAGGACTTGGATGCCGTCGTGTGCAGCACCACCGAACACACTCACGCCTTGGTCAGCGTCGGAGCGTTGCGGCGCGAGTTGCACGTGTACTGCGAGAAGCCGATCGCGCACTCGCCGGAAGAAGCTCAGGCCGTCCGCCAGGCGTACCTGAAGGTCAAGGATAAAGTGGCCACACAACAGGGCACTCAAATCCACGCGGGCGAGAACTTCCGCCGCGTCGTGGAACTGATTCGCGCCGGTGCGATCGGGACGGTTCGCGAGGTGCACAACTGGTGTAACCGAGTGCCGCTGGGCCCGCGATACCGCCCCGAAGACACGCATCCGATACCGTCGCACTTGCATTGGGACCTGTGGCTGGGCCCGGCGCCCGAGCGCCCCTATCACCCCACGTACTTCGCCGGCGGCTGCTTGTGGTGGGACAAGTGGTGGGACTTCGGCCACGGCACCATCGGCGGAATGGGGCCGCACATCACGGATCTGGGCTGCTGGGCGTTGGATTTGGGTATCGCCACTACGGTCGAGGCCGACTCGGATCCCAAGGGCGGTTACCCCGAAGTCTACCCGGAATGGCTCTCGATTCGGTGGGAGTACCCGGCGTCCGGGGATCGTCCGCCAGTGACCGTGTACTGGCACGACGGCGGCAAGAAGCCGGAATCTCCGCCGGACGTAGATCTCGAAAAGTGGGGCGGTCTGGGAATGCTCTTCAACGGCGACAAAGGCCAACTGCTCGCCAACTACAGCAGGCACGTCCTTCTGCCGCAGAAACAGTACGAAGATTACCAACGGCCCGAGCCGTCGATCCCCCGCTCCATCGGCCATCACCAAGAGTGGATACAAGGTGCCAAGACCGGCGCCCCAACTCCGTGCAACTTCGATTACGGCGGGAAAATGACGGAAAACCTGATGGCAGGGATCGTCTCATGCCGGGTCAAACAGAAACTGGAATGGGACTCCGAAAACCTGAAAGCCACAAACTGCCCCGAGGCGGATCGGTTCATCCGGAAGAAGTACCGCGCAGGTTGGGGTCTATAGGGACTTCTGCTGCCGGACCTGAACTGGGCTTAACATTGACGTGTCGCGCGGTATCGCATATGATACCAGAATGACGGTCCCGCAAATCGTTCTCGATACGAATGTCCTCGTTTCCGCTTTGCGGTCTCGGCGTGGAGCTTCGTTCCGCCTGCTTTCGCTGGTGGATTCGGATGCCTTTGAGATTAACGTCTCCGTTCCACTTGTGCTGGAGTACGAAGACGTGCTTCGTCGCGAAATCTCGAAGCTGACGGTTTCGCAGGACGATATTGGGGACTTGATTGATTACCTGTGTAAGATTGGCATTCGTCATCAGATTCACTTTCTGTGGCGACCGTTCTTGAAAGACGCCAAGGACGACATGGTATTGGAACTCGCGGTGACCGCCAATTGCGATTACGTCGTCACCTACAACCGGCGCGACTTTCAGGGCGTCGAATCATTTGGCCTCGAAGTCATCGAGCCGGTTGAGCTACTGCGAATCATTGGAGACCTCCCATGACGACACTAAGCCTCAGATTGCCCGACTCGTTACACCGTCAGCTCAAGGAATTGGCGCGGCGGGACGGAATCTCGATCAATCAGTTCATTGCGACTGCTGTCGCAGAAAAAATGTCGGCGCTCGACACGGTCGATTACCTCGAACGACGGGCCATGAAGGGCAACCGCAAGAAATTCCGCAATGTGTTGTCGAAAGTACCCGATGTGGCACCCGAGGGATTCGACGCAACGTAGTAGGGAGGCTCCGGAGGCGTGTATTGAAGACAAGTTCTTGGCCTCGGCGTCATGCTCCGGCTGCTATGGCCGATCGGCTACCCGTTTCGCACGCTATGGTTCAGTCTTCCGCGTAGCGAGTTCTTGGATGTACTTCTGATCCGCCTCGCAGAACTTGTCGGGCGGCACTTCGATGAAAGTGCCATCCTTCTTTTCGAGTTTGGCCTTTCCGTCTCTGAACTCGATGAACTTGGCCTCGACCGTGAAACCACCCGTGGCGTCGGCCCATGTCCTCCATTCCGCCGTGTCTACGGTCGCGGGCTTCTGTTCCGGCTCATCCTCGACGTTTCCGCCGGCCAGTAGATCGTCCAGTTCTTTGACGAGATCGTCTCGAAGACTCGGCGCGAACCCTGTGTGGACGGCCCGGACCACGCCGCTTGGGTCAATTAGCACCAAGGTCGGTATCGAACGCGCCCCGTATGCTGTGCCGACGGAACCCGCTGTGTCGAGTGCCACCGTTACCTCGAGTTGTGTTTCATCAAGGTACTTCTGTATGGTGCCACGATCCTCGCGCATGTTGACCGCGTAAAACACAACGCCACGATCGCGGTACTGTTGGCTTACCTCAACCACGACAGGCATTTCTTGACGGCAAGGCGGGCACCAGGATGCCCAGAAATCCAACATCACGATATCTCGGTTGGCATGGTCTTGCAGGTTCAACCGACCGCCGTCCAGCAGTTCCAGGTCGACCGGAGGCGCGGGCTGACCAATCAACGGCGATTGCACTTCTTCTTTCTGGGCAAGTCGTGCAAGTCCTTCGAGGAAACCGCCCGCCGGCTTGGCGTCCGCCGGTGGCTGGAAGGCAAACGTATCCGGCGCAACGGCCTCGTCCAGTTTCCAGTTCTCGTATTGCTTGACCATTGTGATCTTCATCTGCTGGTCTTGGTTCCCTTGACCGAGCATCGCACCCACGCCCTTGGACATGTCGACCGACAATTGGTGCAGCAAAGGATCGCCGTCGGCTCGGACCCACATCTCCCAGTCGAACTGTTCCTGGGTAAAACGCAGATGGTAAACGTCAACACCGTCCAGCGTTTCCTTACCGACGTACTCCGTCGAGGTGACGCCTTCCATGACGTTGTCATATGGATTCTCGGCTACCAACTGCAGGACAAAAATGCCCATGCCGCCGCCCATCGCCATCCGGGGGTCCTGAATGAGTTCGCGGAATCCTGCTGGTGCTTCCTGTTCCCTGTAGGTCTTGAGGGCCGATATGTAGGTGAACATCTTCTCGCCATTCGAAATGATGTCCGATCCCGCCATTCCGCCGGTCGAGCGGATGGCGAGCCGATTGGGCTTTTCCGCAACGATGGACATGTTGATTGTCGTTTTGTTGTCTACTCCAGCGCTCTCGACGTGTGTCGTCGTGCGGCATGTCACTTGGACTGTCTTGGCCTGCCCGTACAACGCAGCCATCTCTCGGAGTAATTGATGGGGATCCGGCTCAGAACAAGACGTCAGGAGCAAGGGGACAAACAGAGCGGCCACAAGTCGGGTACACCAAGACATGACGAGATCCTCCCGGAGGTTGCAGAAACCAATCTGAACGACCTATATGGGTGATGACGATGCCATCATCTTCGATCCGCCAATAGACCTCCGGCAAACGAAGGACGGGGAAGACCGAGGTCCCCACGTCGGTAAAGCCGGGCACCACTCAGTGTAACGGCCCTGCGCGCCGAAGCCAAGCGAATTCCGGCAGCGTCTGCAGAATTGTCTACGCGGAATCCGGACACCTATTTTCTTGCTTCGGTGGCGCGCAGCACGGTACAATCAGGTTGTCATTCGAAGCTCGTGCCCATCGGGGCGTTCAGCGTTGGCTATCCAGCCCGTGGGGAATGTAACAATGTCTGAACAGGAATCGGCAGCAAAGACAAAGCCATGCTCATTGTGCTTCAATTCTATCGAGGCGCGCGCAACCAAGTGTCCGCACTGCCAAAGCTACCTGGGCGTCATGCGGTTTGCTGCTCTTTCTGCGGTCATCGGACTTGGCCTTCTGCTCTTTGTTGCTCTGATTTGGGCGTTGCTCATGGAGTTCGGCATTCATCGTGAACTGTTCTCGGATTCCCCGGATGATGTCAACCATGCAGGCCAAGTTACCATTCAATCCTCCGAGATGTTTCTGAGGCCCAAAGCGGATTACCGGGGGAATGAAGGAAAGGCGATCTCGGTGGTTGGCCGCCTGAGGAACGACAGCCACGAGGTGCTTGGGTCCGTTCGCCTGCGAGTTGAAGTCGAGAAGGAAGACTCAGTACTCGTTGATTCATTTGAAGGATCTGTTTATGGGCCGCTGAATCCTGGCGATTCGGCCTCTTTCCGCGTCGATTCCGACAATCGAATCCACCTTCCAGAAGCCGACTACAAGAAACACACGATCATTGTTCGCCAAGCAACCGCCGACTGAGTTCCAGAAACACCGTGTGAACAAGGCAAGCGTAGGCATCGGAGATGACGGCGAATCCCTACGATCCACCTTCAACCGAGTCTCAAGGGCAATTAGGGCCGCCGGTCCAGTGGCACGGCTCGTTACTCGACGTGCACGCCCGGCTCGTCTCGCGCTTCTTATGGACAACAGCGTCAATCGACGTTCATCTTGACGGCACGCCCATACTGCGGTCCGGAGGCCAGTTCAAGATCGCAGGATCGTGCCATTCTGAGTTCATGCACAATGGTTTGTCACACACATGCGAACTCACCTGGGATACCGGCAAGCTAGGACGATTCCCCTACACGCTTTCCGTTGACGGCGAACAGATCCTCAGGTCGACGGTTCGCATCGTCAATTGGCCCATGCTTCTTGTTCCATCACTCATCATCTCGCTGTTCCTTCTGGGCCTGCTTGTTGGACTGAGCTACTTTGCCTTCCCCGTCCCGCGACCATGAAACGCTGCCATTCACCATCATCGACTTGTTGCCGGGAAACACGTCGATGGCCTTGGCGATCCAGACCGTGCGTTCGCCCCGGCGATGCGGGTCGTTCCGCCATTTGACTTTGCTAACCTATTCCCCTGCCCCCCATTCCACTGCCATTTTTGGTATTCCTCCGCGATATCGACAACTCGCTTGCCACCGGGCTGTGTTAGGCTAAATTGCGTCAAGTCAATTCGGATTCCAGGACCCGAGGAGAGAGTCCACATGTTGATGATCAAGCACTCGATTCCGGCGTTCGCTCTGCTAGTCTCAGGATTAATCACGGCCGCGCAGGATGCGGACGGACCTTCGGTCAGGGACGGCTACCGGCAACCCACGGTGGTCATGCCTTATGCGTGGACAAAGCCGACTATCGACGGTGTTGTTGATGATGCGGAATGGAAGGGTGCAACCAGCGTCAATGCCATGCAGACGACCAAACGGGAAGTGAGCGTTCGGCAGACGCGTTTCTGGTTCATGTGGGACGAAGACAATTTGTATCTGGCCATGCGTTCGCCGCTCAGGCCCGGCGAGCGTGTAATTCAGAATCTGCGCAAGCGGGAGCGGGATATCAACGTTGTCTTTGATGATTCCTACGAGATCTGGCTCGACGTCGATTCGACGGATCCGAAGACAGGCTTGGACTGCTTCTACCAGTTCCTGTGCAACTTCGCCGGAGCCCGCATGGATGTTATCCATCTACCATCGGTGGGCAACTCGCGTATCGGATGGGAATGCGGCTGGGAACCAAGAAACCGAATCACCCAAGACAACGAATGGGAATGGGAACTGGTGATCCCCCGCGACAGTATTGGCAAACAGGCCCCGTTCACCGAGGGCACTTCGCTAACCTGTCTGGTGGCCCGAAACTTCAAACGGCCCTGGGAGCAGAACTCGTTCGAGGGGACCAGCGTCTTCAGCGTCAATGACACGCACGCGCGATTCACCCTGTCGAAGACCGCTCCGACGATTCATCTGCTATCGGTCGGCAGCTCGAGAAGCAAGCGTTTCGGGTTGGAGCTTGCGGCTTTCGGGCGAACGGACAGCCAAGTGCACTGGCGTTTCGCATCGGACGGTGGGATCGTGAAGACGGGGCGACTGAACGTAGAGAAGGAGCGGGTGACCCATTTGGCACCGTTGCCGGCACTCGACGAGCCGGGCGAGGGCAGCTTCCGAGTTACGGTTACGGCCGCCGACGGGAAAACCAAGCTTCTGGACTGGAGCTCGACGCGAGCTTTCGGATTCCGAAAGGACGACGTGCCAGAGTTCAACGACCGCGGCGACGTGGTCAAGTTGCGGACGCAGTTCAACCCAGTTCACAACTACGTCCGAGTTACCGGGGACTTCATCAACTACGACAACCGTAAAACGATCGACCGTGTGTTGGTCGAGGTCCATGATACGCGAGGAAAGACGCTCGCCGAAGCCAACTTAGAAATCGACCAGCTCGCCTACGTCGACGGTGTTCTCCATCCGGGCAACCTACCCTTCGGCGAGTATACGACAAAACTGACTTGCCTGGCCGAAAGCGGGGGCGTCGTCCTGACGGAAACCAACCCGTTCAGCAAGAAGGGCCATGCCAAAGCTTTCAATTGGTGGAACACGAAACACGGTAATATCGAACGTGTGATCGAACCTTGGACGCCGGTCACGTTCGACGGTAAGGCCTTTGGCGTCTGGGGACGCAAGATGACGGTCGGCGCCGGCGGCTTGCCCAAGCAGATTGTCACCCGCGGGAACCCGTTGCTGGCAGCTCCCATGCAATTGGTGGCAGAGTTGTCGGATGGGACGACGCTGACGATGGTCCCCACTGGCGCCAAGCCCGCGGTCGCCTTCAACCAGGAGCATCGTAAGACGGTGGGTTTCGCAGGCAAACTTGGCGATCTGGCGGTTCGTAGCGAAGTCATGGTCGAGTTCGACGGCCTGTACAAAGTGGCGACAACGCTCGACCCCGGTCACACGGACAACCCACCGACGGTCAGGTCTGTCAAGCTGGTCGTTCCATTCAAACCGGAGGCGGCCGACTACGTCCACGCTGCCGGCGAGGGCATCCGCACGGGGTTTCATTATGGCTTCCTTCCGCGCGATCAGAACGGAGCGATCTGGACCAGCCGCAAGGTCGACAGCCAACCGATATTGGTCGGCTCGTTCATCCCCTACGTCTGGATCGGCTCGCCCAAGGGCGGTTTGTGCTGGTTTGCCGACAGCGACGAGGGCTGGGTCCCAAGCGACAACACGCCGGCCATCGAAATCCGGCGGGACAGTGAAAAGAGCGTTGATATGGTCTTCAACCTCATCAGCGAAGACTTCGAGATCTCCGAACCACGGACGATCACGTTTGCTTTTCAGGCGTCGCCCGTCAAGCCGATGCATGAACAATGGCGTATGGACTCGTGGTGGTGCGGCGACACATTCATCGACTACGCCTCGACCGGCAGCGTGATCTGGCTGGCGATTCCTTATTGCCGAGACATCGAAAAGTGTAAGGATCTGGTGGCAGGCCGACACAAGGGCACCAACCAATACATCTTTGGCCTCGACAAGTACCGGGCAAACGCCGTTCCGTATTTCATCCACCAGGCGCTTCCGCCAAGCCGCGTCCCGGAATTGAGCTACTTCGGCGACCAGTGGCAAACTTCCGTCAGCCATTGCCTCTACTACGGCAAGACGTTGACCGACTACATGGTGCACAACTATGGCGAATGGTGCAAAGCAACGGGAATCGACGGCTACTACGTCGATAACATGCGACCTGTGGCCTGTGACAACATCGAGGCGGGGCGCGGGTACCGTTTGCCGGACGGTCGCGTCCAGCCGACCTATCAAATGTTCTCCACGCGGCGGTATTTCTTGCGCATCAGAGCCGCTTTCGCCGAACAGGGCAAGCACAACAAGATCGTGCTGCACATGACCAACAACATGATCATTCCTTGGGTCGGCGCGGCCGACGTGGCCTACGACGGCGAGCATCATGTGATCTATCCGGAAATGAACAAGGACTTCATGGACTTCTGGTCGCTGGAACGCATGCGAGTCGACTTTCCGGGGCAATGGGGAACCGCCGTGAACTTCATGCACGAGTACCAAGGTAGGTGGGGTCCTAACGCGCTTCTAAAGGCCGCGCGGGCCTTTACGGGTATGGTCATATTGCACGACGCCCTTCCCTCCGGGAATGCGAACGCGATAAATAGGCCGTTGTGGATCGGCCGAGACCGTTTCGGTATCGAAGCCGACGACGTGCAGTTCCTTGGGTATTGGGAGAAGGATACCGGCGCAAGCTGCGACACAAAGGACATCTATCTGGCCATGTGGAAGCGTCCTGGGAAGCTCCTCTTGGCCGTCGTGAACACCGGCGAGAAGACCGACGCTCGCGTGAAGCTCGACGCGAAAAAGCTCGGTCTCGCCGCGCCGAGCAAATGGCGCGTCACGGACGCCGAAGAGGGCACGTCAGCGACAAGACGCTTGGGCAAGGTCATCGGCGAATGGTTGGCCTCCGATCAAGGCGAGATTCGCCGCAGCGGAGGAGGCATTCTAACCGTACCCGTCGAACGCCACGACTACCGCCAAATCATCGTCGAGAGCGGAAGCTGAACCAGCCTGCGAGGTCGCTGCCGGACTCTCCATCAACGAATTCTGCATTCCTCAGCCGATATCGACACGCCAGCGGTACTTCTGGCCGTTTCCGGGGTTAGATCCTCTAGCAGGTCGCATACGACCTAATACGTCTGGGCCGAAACACGCAAATCATGCTAGGCTGTGAATATGAACACATCCCTAATTTCCGTAGTTCTCCTTTTAACGGCCCAACCCGTTGCAGACGCGGAAGAAACGCTCGAAACCACTTTCGAGAGCCAGGCTGATCTGACTCCCCAAGGGACAATCGACGAGTTGGTTTTCGGCAACCTGAAGAAGCTGGAAATCGAGCCCGCGAAGGTCTGTTCGGACGAGGTGTTTGTCCGACGGGCCTATTTGGACGTCATTGGCACGCTGCCCACGGCCGCCGAGGCACAGGAATTCCTATCGGACTCCGACTCGAAGAAACGAAGCGTCTTGATCGACCGACTGCTCGAACGGGACGAGTTCGCCGACTACTGGGCGATGAAATGGTGCGATTTGTTGCGTGTCAAAGCGGAATTCCCCATCAATCTTTGGCCCAACGGAGTCCAGGCATATCACCGTTGGATCCACACCAGTATCAAGGGCAACATGCCATACGACCGGTTCGTGCGGGAGATACTCACCGCCAACGGCAGCAATTTCCGCGATCCACCGGTCAACTTCTACCGCGCCGTCCAGAGTCAGGAGCCCGAGGCAATCGCTCAGGCCGTCGCTTTGACATTCATGGGCTCGCGAGCCGAGAACTGGCCGGAAGATCGCTTGCCAGGCATGGCCGCATTCTTCTCCCAGATTGGATACAAGCAGACCGGGGAGTGGAAGGAGGAGATTGTCTTTTTCGACGCGTTGAAAGCCGCCGACAGCGATCAGATCTCGACGATCCTTCCGGATGGGACGCGCGTGCAACTGCCGCCGGACAAAGATCCGCGCGAGGTTTTCGCCGATTGGATGATCGCGCCGGGCAACGAGTACTTTGCCGGGAACATTGTCAACCGAATCTGGTACTGGCTGTTGGGACGCGGCATTGTTCACGAGCCGGACGACATTCGCCCGGACAACCCGCCGGCGAATCCGGAACTGCTCGCTTACCTTGAAAAGGAACTGGTCGACGCCCAATACGATCTGAAGCATATCTACCGGCTGATCTTAAACTCGAAAACCTATCAGCTCTCCTCTATTCCCAGAACTGATCATCCAGAGGCGGAGGCCCATTTCGCTTACTATCCGCTGCGGCGGTTGGATGCGGAAGTTCTGATTGACGCATTGTGCCAGATCACCGGAACGACCGAGGAATACTCGAGTCCGATTCCCGAACCCTTTACGTTTATTCCGGAGAATCAACGTTCGATTGCATTGCCCGATGGCAGTATCACGAGTTCGTTCCTGGAGATGTTCGGACGTCCGCCGCGCGATACCGGCTTTGTGTCGGAGCGAAACAACCGGTCCACGGCTGGCCAGCGGCTGCACATGTTAAATTCCAGCCACATCAGAGAAAAGATTGAACGGAGCGGACGGTTGCGATTGCTGATGCAGTCCAGCCGCCGCAATCCGCTGAAAGCCGTAACCGGTCTCTACCTGACCATTCTCTCGCGTCCGCCGACGGAAGAGGAATTGAAGATCGTGCGAGATTACTCGCAATCCGGCGCCGTGACCGGCCAGGAGGCTTTGGCGGATCTGACATGGGCGTTGATCAATAGTGCAGAGTTCCTTTACCGGCATTAGTTCAAGGTGACAGATATGAGTGCGAGAACTGATTCGGGTTCTGGGTCGTCGGCTTCTGATTCGTTCGGCGCGGGTCTCCCGACCCCGCCGGAATCCACGACCGAGGGTCTCCCTAACGGCCGGAGACCTTCGGTCAGCGTGTGTGCGGGGTCAGGAGACCCGCGCACAGCGATGTCGGTCTCCCGCCGCGGATTCTTGCGTGGCGGTCTTGCCAGCGCGGCTGGGCTGGTGCTCGCGGACCACCTGGGGATACCCGCCCAGGCCGCCGTGCGACCGGCGAAGGCCAAGTCCGTGATCCAAATTTGGATGTGGGGCGGTCCGTCGCACCTGGACACTTTCGATCCCAAACCGGATGCGGGTTACGACTATTGTGGCCCTTTGAGCAACACGAGTTCGACCAATGTGGATGGCATCAGGATCGGTGAACTGCTGCCCGAGCTGGCCCAGCAGGCCGACAAGTACTCCATCATCCGCAGCATGACGCACAATGTGAACGCCCATGAAACGGCATCCTATATGACCCAGACCGGACGGATGTCCGGCGACGGAGTGGTGTACCCGTGCGCCGGTGCCGTGGTCTCGCGGTTCAAAGGCTACGACGCCGGATACGAAGGGCTTATCCCGCCCTACATCGTGTTGACCCAGCCGCAGGGACGGTTCTCCGAAGCCGGCTTCTTGGGATCGCGATTCAAACCTTTTGCCACCGGCGGCGATCCGGGCCAACAGCAGTTTGCCGTCGAGGGCATCGTCGCACCGGGCATGACCGACGAGCGGCAGCGCAAACGGCGTTATCTGCTCCATCGGCTGAATACGTTGAAGCACGCCATGACGGACGATCCGCGGATCGAAGAACTGAATCAGGCCGAAAAAGGTGCCTACGATATGATCCTCGGCGAAGGCAGCAAGGTATTCGACCTTTCGCAAGAAGAAGACGAATTACGAGAGCGATACGGCCGCAATACGTTCGGGCAATCCTGCCTGGCCGCACGCCGACTGGTCGAACGCGGCGTCCCCTTCGTCACCATCAACTACAATGGCTGGGATACGCACAAGCAGCATTTTCAGACCATGCGGCGAAAACTGCCCGAGATGGATCGGGGCATGGCGACGCTGCTGGCGGACCTGTCGGATCGCGGACTGCTGGACAGCACGATCGTCTGGTGGAGCGGCGAATTCGGCCGACGACCGAAGGTCCAGTGGGAACCCCCGTGGAACGGCGGACGCGGCCATTACGGCCCGGTTTTCTCTGCCGTGGTGGCAGGCGGCGGTTTCAGGGGCGGCCAGGTGGTAGGAGCGTCGGATGCAAAAGGGGAAACCGTGAAAGAGCGGCCTGTCTATCCATGGGACCTGATCGGCAGCATGTACGAATTGCTTGGCATCGATCCAGAAGCGACGTTGCGACATCCACAAGGCCAACTCGTCCGCCTCACCCCCACGGCCGCCGATGGCGTCGAGATAGGCGGACGTTTGAAGGAAATCATGTAAAGCGTTTGGGAGAATATCATGAGTTCGCTTCGTTGGAATGTGGTTCTCTGGCTATTTGCATTTTCTGCGGCTGCGCCGAACGCGTGGGCACAGCGGGCACCGCTAGGGCCGAGAGATCCGCATATCGGTTATGTCTATCCGGCCGGCGGCCAGCAGGGAACGACCCTCGAAATTACGGTCGGCGGGCAATTTCTGGACGGCGCGGGCGACGTACTCGTCTCCGGCAAGGGCGTCGAAGCCACTGTCACCAAGCACACCAAACCGTTGACGCAAAAGCAGATCAACGACTTGCGACAGAAAGTGCAAGAGGCGCGCAAACGCGCACAGGCCAACCGAAGCAAACCGTTTGGCCAACGAGGCGATTTCAAGTCGTTCGCGAAAATCGCAGAAGAACTGGGCGTATCGGCCGAGGAGTTGAAGACTCTTGCCGAACTCCGCAAGCAGTTCAACGATCCCAAGCGGCAGATAAATCCACAAATCGCCGAAACGGCAACTCTTCGGGTCACGTTCGCGCCAGACGCAGAGCCCGGCGAGCGAGAGATACGACTAGTCACAGCATCGGGCTTGTCGAACCCGCTGTACTTCCATGTCGGACAATTGCCGGAATACCAAGAAAGCGAGCCTAACGACAAGACCGCGGACACGGGAATCGACGGTCCCTTGCCCGCCATCGTGAACGGCCAGATCCTGCCCGGTGACGTGGACCGTTTTCGTTTTCAGGCCCGAAAGGGCGAACGACTGGTCGTAGCCGCCAGCGCGCGGAAACTGATCCCCTACCTGGCCGACGCCGTTCCCGGTTGGTTTCAAGCGACGCTGGGCCTGTACGACGCCAGTGGCAAGGAAGTTGCCTACGACGATGATTTTCGTTTCCATCCCGATCCGGTCCTCTACTACGAGATCCCCGAGGAAGGCGAATACGTCCTGGAGATCAAAGATGCCATCTATCGCGGTCGCGAGGACTTCGTCTATCGCATAACGTTGGGTGAATTGCCCTTTGTAGCGAACGTATTTCCGCTGGGTGGTCGCAATGGCGATTCTACGAACGTCGAGTTGACAGGCTGGAATCTCCCCGTGGACAAACTCGCCTTGGACGCCAAAGACAAAGGGCCGGGAGTGCATCCCGTATCCATACTCCAGAATGAACGCGTTGTTAATCGCGTTCCATTTGCCGTGGACGACCTGTCGGAATGCCTGGAACAGGAGCCTAACAACGACGCGGCAAACGCCCAGCGAGTCAAACCGCCGTTGATCGTCAACGGGCGCATTGACAAACCCGGCGACTGGGACGTTTTCTGTTTCGAGTGCCGCGCCGGCGGCCAGATCTTCGCCGAGGTCAGAGCCCGCCGGCTGAACTCGCCACTGGATTCCGTGCTCAAACTAACGGACGCAAGTGGCCGGCAACTGGCGGTGAACGACGATCATGAAGACAAGGGCGCCGGCTTGACCACGCATCACGCGGACTCTCGGTTGAGTGTCACGATTCCGGAGAATGGGCTTTACTATCTCCACTTGGGCGACACCCAGCACAAAGGCGGCGCCGCCTATGCCTATCGGTTGCACATCAACGCACAGCGGCCTGATTTCGAGTTGCGTGTCGTGCCGGCCAGCATCAACGCCCAAGCTGGCACGACGGTACCTATCACCGTGTATGCCTTGCGGCGAGACGGGTTCTCCGACGATATCGAACTCGAATTGAAAGATGCGCCGCCAGGATTCACGCTCAGCGGCGCGTGGGTACCAGCCAATCAGGACAAAGTGCGTCTTACGCTCACGGTCCCGTCCACGGCACCCGACGATCCGATCAGCGTGCATCTGGAAGGACGCGCGAAAATCGGAGGACGCGAGGTTCGCCGACAGGCCGTCCCGGCCGAAGACATGATGCAGGCTTTCATCTACCGGCATCTGGTACCTGCCGACGACTGGATGGTTGCCGTGACCGAAGGCCGACGTTTCCGATCCCCGCTGAAGCTTCTCGATCGAGACCCGGTGAAGTTGCCGGCGGGTGGAACGGCCCGAGTCCGAATATCCGCACCCAGGGCGCCCTTCCTAGACCAGATTCAGTTGGCCTTGAGCGACCCGCCGGAAGGCATCGAAATCAAAGGGGTAACGCGTGTGGCAGGCGGCGTGGCCATCGACCTGAAGGCCGATGCCGAAAAGATCCAACCGGGCCTGAAGGGCAATCTGCTCGTCAACGCCTTCATCGAGCGGACCTTCGGTCGTGCAGGCGGGACCCAGCCAGGCAACAAACGGCGCATACCAGTGGGCACATTGCCGGCCATCCCGTTCGAAATCGTAGAACCATAGAAAGTAGGTCCCGTCTGCCGGACGGGACCTGGAGAGGCCGAGAGGGATTCAAACGAGCAGAGTGCCGACGAACTTTTCGTTGGAGTTCACGCTTCAGCGTGCTTTGTCTTTTCGGGTCCGGAAGACTACGTTGTGGCTACGTTGTGGCAGGGTCTCCCGACCCTGCCACTTGCACTGACCGAAGGTCTCCCTGCCGGGAACGCAAGGGTTCTGGCTGCGATACTGAGACCTTCGGTCGGCAACGTGGTCCGGTCGGGAGACCGGCCCACAACCCCGTAGTAGGTCCCGTCCGGCAGACGGGACCTACTGGAACATGCGAAATGCTACATCGTCTTGACCGATCCTATCTCCGACCGGCGGCCGCTGCATTGGGCCTGCTATGCGTCTTTGTTGTCGCATGCGAAACTCGCGCCGATGAACCCGAATGGCACGTCGGGCTCGCTCGCGTGAAGATAACGCCCGAAGAGCCGATCGCCATGTCGGGCTATGGTCGCCGAGTGTCAGAGGGCGTGCTGGATGATCTCCACGCCAAGGCTGTTGTACTGAAGGACAGCCATGGACAACGGGCCCTACTGGTGACCGCTGATTTGCTCTTCTTTCGCGCTCCCTTTGCCGAAGTGCTCTGCAAACAAATCGGAGGCAAGACCGGACTGAAGCGTCATGAGATTCAACTCAACGCATCGCATACTCACTCCGGACCCGTGTTCGGCGTCCGGGATCCTGACCGATTCGAGCTCACGGACCAGCAGCGGCAAGTGGTCGACGCATACACGGAGAAGCTTCGCGGCCAACTCGTCGATTTGGTCGAGGCGGCGATAGCCGACTCGAGCCCGGCGCGGCTGTCGTGGGGAAAGGGTAATGCCGGCGAATTCGTAATGAACCGTCGACTGATCGACGAACACGGGAAATGCCGCGGCATGGGGCCCAATCCCCAGGGCCCCGTGGATCGCGACGTTCCTGTGCTGCGGATCGACCGGCCCGACGGCCGACTCCGCGGTATCGTATTCGGCTGCGCCTGCCACTGCGTCACGCTCGACGGACACAACCGCCGAATCTCCGGTGATTACGCCAGTTTCGCTCAGCGGTTCATCGAGAAATGCCATCCCGCCGTACAAGCGCTGTTCGTTGCTGGTTGCGGCGCCGATGCAAACACGCATCCTCGTGGCGGGCCCAAGCAGATCGAGTTGGTTCATCAACACGGTGAGACGCTCGGACAAGAAGTCTGTCGCGTGGCGGCTAGCCCACTGGCCCCGATCCGCAGTCCGATGCGGGTGCAACTGAAGTGGACCGATTTGCCGCTGGAGCAGTTTTCGTCGCGAGAGCAATTGGAAAAGATCGCCAACAGCGGTTCGTATTGGCACACCCGGAATGCCAAAGGCCTGCTGGCAATTCTCGAACGCGGCGATTCGCTCCCGCAGCATTACCGAGCCCCGATCTCCTTGTGGCAGTTTGGTGATGACTTGACGCTGGTCGGTTTGCCCGGTGAAGCGGGTGCCGATTACGTGACGATGCTCCGGTCGGCTCTCGGCCCCGAACGATGGTGGATCGCGGCCTACTCGAACGAATCGTTCGGCTACCTGCCCACCACCAAGATCCTGGCCGAAGGTGGTCACGAGACGATCGGCCTGACACTGGACATCGGTTTGTTCGCACCGGGTGTCGAGGACGTGGTCGTAGCCACCGTCCGGGAACTCGCCCGAGAATCAGGCCGAAAGTCGCCGAAGTAACGATCCGTCAGCCGCCTTCGCCGAACCGTATCGACAGCACAAGATCGCTCAGTGACCGGGCTCGGTTATAGATCTTTACGGACTCCCAATACGCCTCGCCCAGACTGGGGCTGTTCGCGGCGCCGAAGGAGATGCCGCTACGGCCGTTGTGCGCGGGACGCGTGAACTGGCCTGTGCCGTCGATTCTGAATTCGCCGTCGACGTAGACCTTGAAGTCGTCCTCTTCGATCACTATGCGATAGGTGTGAAAGGCGTCGGTTGTGTCCATCTGGTGGGCCAGTCCGCAGTTCCTGGCTTTGACCTGATCCGGGTAGAATTGAATCTCCTCGCCCGATACGCCATTCTCCATCAAAACGCTGCTCCAACCGGAGGCGGGCTTCAGGCGAAGCTCGATGATCGTCTCGTCCGCAGGATCCATGGAGCAAGGATATCGGAAGTAAGCATAGTTGCCGCCGTCAGTGCCCCGATCGGCCATGAATAGCTTGCCGTCTCGGACCTCTGCGATACAGTTGCCGCCAAAACCCATCTTGCGCCACGGGAGAGAAGGCATTTCGCCACCCGCGTATTCGACGGTCCATTTGGGCTCCTCGCCTGCCTGCTTCTGTTCCGGCCGAGCGAGCAGGCCGAATCGGTTAACGCCCTTCTTCAGCCATTCAGGAGGTACGGGGAAGTCGAGCCAGTCACCGACCACCGTCGGCTTCTCCAACGTATGGTCGTTGAGCGTGACGGTGATGTCGCCGATGCCCGTTGTCTGGACGTGGCATGTGACTTTGGCTTGCCGGCTTTGTTGTTGCGAGCCGTCGAGGTCGTCGCCTACAACGAGTTCGACTTCATTGGGCCCGCCTGCGGGAATGGGGAACGGGTTGTTCGGGTTCAGTATCGGTAGATGGCGATGTTGGCTTCCGTCGACAAGGTAGCGATCAGGCGAACCATCGCGCATGGTGACAAAGTACAGTTTGTCCATCTTGCTCAATGCTTCCGGATCGCCGAGGTCGCGCCACACTGGGCCTCGCGGGTTGAAGTAATTGAACACGTAGATCCCGTCCGCGCCGGCGGCCCATGCTTGCATCGCTCGCGCCCGATAGCTTTCGATGGAATTCCGTTTGAAGCGTGTGTCCGTCCTGATCCGCGATTCGCTCAGGCACGGATACACGGGCACTTCGTGCCGATGCCCCAACTCCACCAAGTATTCCCATCGGTTCAGGCGGAAGTAGCCCGTCCCGATCAGTATGTCGACCAAGTCATCGGCCAGCCATTTCTCGACATCCAACCCGATGCCCTTGCAGTACTCGACGGAATCGGGCACGCGAATGGCGATCAAGATGGGGCTACCTCGGCGCAAACCTTCCCGTTCGGTCATGTCGCGGGTACGGCGTAACAGCCCGGTCATCATGTCCAGTTCTTCTTGACTAGCTCGTCCGCCCTGGGCGACGCTTTTGAAGAAGCAGGCATGCCGGAAGAAGTCCATTTCCACACCATCAATCTCGAACTTCTGGCACACCTCCTCGAAGAACCGATAGGCCAGATCTCGCACCTCCGGCTGGGCGTAGTCAATCGACGTCCAACTGCCGCACTTCGGATGTCGGTCACGCGATCCGACGAGGTACTCGGGGTGGTCGAGCTTGAACTTGGGCCGGAGGTAAGGCCCGTATCCCCCGATCATCGCGTCATGCGTATCGTTCATCCGCATGTCCCAGAAGATCTCGACGTCATGCTTGCGGCCAAAATCCACCATCACCTGAATCGGATCGATCCCTCTGGCCATCAGTTGCGGTAGGCCGTTGTTTGCGAACATCGCCTCCGTGCAGGTGAAAGGCTCCATGACCTTGCTGTTGTGCAGGCTGTCGCCGAAGCAGAGAGAATTGCTGTAAAAAATGCTATCGACCTGACTGCCGACCAATGGTGTCGTCCGCAGTGCAAGCAACGCTTCGGCCGTCGGCTCTTTCTTGGTGTAGATGACGTCATCGCCATCGTTGTTGAAGATCATCCGACGTTGACGATGGGCCGCCTCCTTTCGCATGTTCCTCAGCGTGTCAATGTCGATGCTCGCAGCAGGCTTCTCTCCCGCCATCGACAACGTGGGTGTTACCAGTAGAAGTAACATCAGCGTCGCGATTGGCGTTGTGCCGCAGCCGGTTTGCTTCTTCCGCTGGAGTACTGCCATTAGGCTGCGAAAACAGGCTGAAGCCTGGACTCCAACAAACCGGCCCCAGCGTAGAGGTTGGATTGTACGGATTCGCTTCATCGTTCGTCTCCCGCGTGGTCGTGTGACATTGAACCGATGTTTCCCATCTACGTTGAGTCTGCAACCGATCCGGGCTCGCAGTGTCGCGATTATGACACGCTGCGTCCTCTTGACAAGCTTCTCCCGTAGCGTCGTCAGCGAGCAGAGTCATCTGGGAAACGTGGTTTCATACCAGTCGCGTCTGGGATCGATGTAGCCAAAATACCCGTCGGTCATGCGGGGCACCGTGGCGACCGCCATGTCGCCGGCTGCGACCTTTGCGTAGTGGAGGTAGTCCAGCACGGGCAGCGCGGCAATGGCGCCCTTGCCCGGCCAGAAGCAGCGTCCGTGGCGAGGGTGGGTGTTCAGGATCAAGCCGGCTGGGAAACGCCCCGACGCGAACGCATCCAGATGGGTAACATGACCCGCGATCGCGGACTCGATTGGCTTCAACTGGCCGATCACCTGCTCGCGCGTCAGCGGCTGCTGTTCGAAAGCGGACCGGGCACACATGGTGCTCCACCCTTGTAGCCTCGACGTGGCCACCTGTCGTTCGAGGTCGGTGGCGCCGGTTGCGTGTACGCTCGGCGCGGCCCACAAACAAGGCACCAACGGGCCGTGTTCGTCTCGCGCTTTCAAGCGCGCCGCGATGCGGTCGAAATAGTCCGCCGGTGTGCGGTAGCGGCTGTGCTGGTCGAAACCGGGTTCGCCGAGTTTCAGGATCTTGTGGTCCGCTGAAACCACGGGTCGGCCGTCTTGCGGGTCGTAATAGAGGTACGTCTTCTTCTCGTCCGGTAGGCCCTGGCCCCAAGTCACGCAGTCGCGCAAAGGCTGAAGATATTTCGTTTCGCCGGTCAGGTCGTACACAAGCAGCAGGCCCTCGGCGGCGTAGGTGACCGCCGTCAGACAGACCATCGGCGGCTCGAAGCGACGCGCCCAGGCCGGTTTGCCGTCCGCCCCGTACTGTTCGGCCCAACCGACGGCTTCCGGGCCTTTGATCTGTGCGGCAACGAGCCAGTCACCCGCCTTGCGCAACGCTTCGAGGTAATCGTCGTCGCCTGCGAGGTGCCAGCCCATGAGCATGGCCTTCATGCCCCACACGGTTGCCCCGTCGTTCAGAGTGGGTAAGCCGGAGTAACCGCCAGCCGGCTGCATGGTTTGCGAGTTGAACGCGAGCGGCCACGCGCCGCAGGGCAGTTGGGCGGCCCGGACGAACTCGGCCGACTTGATGGCCGCGTCGAAGTACTCCTGCCGTTTGGTCAATCGCCACAGCCAGAATAGCAATCGCAACGGATCCGTCTGCGTGCCTTCCTGGATGGCGCCTCCGCCGGGGCTGACCGCATGATAGCCGTCGGGCATGACGACGTACCCTTGACACCACGCGCCGTTCGCGTCCTGAGTCTTGACGAGCATCTGCCCACACTTCTCCGCGACGCGCAGGTAGCGATCCTCGCCCAGTACTTCGTACGCGCGCAGAAAGGCCGGGATGATGTATCGCATCGTGTATTCGTCTTCGGCCGCCGCCGCGTAGCTGCCGGGGCTCTCGTCGGGCATCAGGTTCGGCCAGGTATAGAGCCCTTCCCACCCGCCGCCCATCTGGAGCTTTGCCGTGAAATCCAGCAGATGCCGACAGATATCCTCCGCGTGCATCAGCAGGTTCTCATCGCCCTCGGAAGGCAGCGGCTGCGGCGTTTGGGCGCCGGACAGACGGTGTGTCACCGGCAAATCGAGCAGCCTGAATTCATCGAAGACCGCCCGTGCGGTCGGGCAGTAGACATCGGGAAAGTACGAGCCGCCGAGAAAGACCTTATAGCACGGGATGGCCGGCAGCGGACTCGGCTCCCGGTCCAGTTCCGCAGTGACCCCTTGGCCGTCCACGATCAGCCAGACTCGTCCCTTTTCGTCGAGCGTCCACGAGCACAGGACGTGGTGCCAGCCGGGGCTGGTTACTGTGCGAAGGGGGATGCGAAGCACCGTCTGGGCCGTGTCGCAGATGGTCCGCCCGTTCAGATGGCTGTACCAGCCGATACGGCCCGTGTGGGCGGCCAACTGCAAGGTCTTGCTGGCAGCGTGCCCGCGCAGGCACAAATGGACGCTGGGACGGTCACCATAACCGACGTGCCATTCCGGAAGGATGGTCAGCAGATATCGGTCGCTGGCGGCCGTTGATGCGTCCAGGTCGTCGGGCATCTTCATCCAGAATTCGCAAGTTCCCCGCTGCAAGCTGCAATTGCCCGCCCCTCGGTACAGTATCGGTGCGCCCTCACCCAACAGCTCGACAGCCGAGCCGAAGTGGCCGGGAGCAGCGTGGTTCATTTCTCCACCTCCGGCCCGACCGTCCCACCGCGCGTATTCGGCGTCAGAGTGGTCCGGAGCGTCCATGTGTGCCAGAAGCGCTGTGTGACGATCTCTGACGAACGGGGCATCGGGAACGGCTTCCAGAGCACATTTTTCTGCTCCGGCGTACAGAAATTCGCCTAGCTCTTCCGTCGTCAACCGGATCTTGCGGCCGGCTTCAAAATCGGCTGCCACTTCCGTTTGGCTCAGCGCGCAGTCAAACACCTTCAGCCACGCGATCTCGCCACCCAGACCTCCATTCTCGTTCGCGCCGATAATGAACTTGCCTTCAACGCCTCGGTAGTCGATCGGGCCGGTGAGCGGGACTCGCCGGACTTCGCGGCCATCCAGGAAGACGGCAGCGCTCTGACCGTCGTAGGTCGCCGCAACCTGATGCCATTGGCCCATCAAGGTTTCTCCGCCGGTGAGATTCACGGGCTGGTCGCCCTGAACCATGAAGCGCATGCCGTTCCCGTAGAGCATCAGTCGATATCCCTTGTTGGCGTCTCCCCAGCCTCTTCCATGGTCCACGATGCCACGGTACGTGCCTTGCTTGATCGCTCGGACCCACGCGACGATGCTAACCGCCTGGGATGGGCCAAGCTGCGAGTTCGGTTTCTCGCACCAAACGCGTGCTCCTTTTCGCGGGATGTACAGCGCTTGGCCAACCTTGCTCGACATCCATTCGCAGCCCTCGATCCGCAGATCGTCTCCATGACCGCTCAAGTCACGAACCACGTCGGCTTTCGTTGTGAAATCCCAGCTTCCCACCGGCCCGGCCGCTTCGAGCGCAGCGCTGGACTGGAACGCAAGACACGCAAGCACTACTGATCGAAAAACCATGGGTGTTCTCCTGCCCGGCGAAGACGTAGTCTTGGTGATCACATTCAATATCCCATCGGCTAAACGTCGATGTCTGTGCAGTGCCATCACGGCTGGCTCTGCCAAATTCATATCGTCGTGGTTCAACTGCCGGGAAACTCGCCATGACCCAATAGAAGGGCCCTACTGCAATAAGGGGCTTGTTGGCGTTATAAACCTCTCGAGCGAACAGCAGACGCATAGATATTCTAACACGGAGAAAACTATATGCGATTCGAGTTGGACTTGGCGGAGAAAGTGAAGTCTCTGGCGCGGCGGCGAGGCGCGGATATCGTGGGGATCGCCAACGTCGAGCGTTGGGAGCATGCCCCGTTGAAGCTGAGCCCCCAAGGTCTGCTTCCCGAGGCGCGTTCAGTGATCGTGATCGGCGGGCACGTCCCCGACAGTTGCCTGGAGGTCGGCGGTCCGCCTCCCTGGAGTGAGCCGGGCCCCGCCATGGCCATGGGCATCGCCGAGTACATCGCTGCTCAAAGCGCGTTTTGGGTCTCGAAGTTCTTGGAGGACGAAGGTTACGCCACTTTCTTCGTCCCGCCGACTTCCGCTTGGCGCTATCGGCCCTACAAAGACATTGAAGAACCCTGGGCGCCGGACTTGTCTCATATGCATGCGGCGGTTGCCGCGGGGCTGGGCGAATTCGCCTGGAACTGCAATTTTCTGTCGTACGAATACGGGCCGCGCGTGCGATTGATGTCGATTGTCACGGCGGCCCCCCTGAAGGCCGATCCTCTCTACTCCGGCCCGCCGCTTTGCGATCTCTGCATGGAATGCCGAAAGCACTGTCCGTCCGGCGCCTTGTCCACAGAGACCGAGGGGCTGGTCGAAGTCAAAATAGAAGACAGGGTCTTCAAGTACCTGAAGAAGAACAAATGGCGATGCGGCGCCAGCGACCACTTCCTGATCGACGTCCGCAAAGAATGGCCCGAGAAGATCGACGCCGACACGGTGCTGGAGATGGAAGAGAAGTACGGCCAGTACACCTGGGAATGCAGTTGTTACAAATCGTGCATGCCGCCCCATCTACGGGCCGACGACGATCGCTACCACGTCTACCGAAGGAAGAAGGAGTTCCAGCCCACTGCCGATCACCCGCTCCGAGCTCAGATGGTGTCAGAACGGCTGATCAACATGGCGTTTGCCGACGGCATGGACCTGATCGCCTTTCTCTCGAAAGAGGATCTTCGCGCGGCGGGAACCACATTGGAAGACTTCCTGCCTGGGGCAGAGAATGCCATCTTGCTGGGCATTCACTACCCCGGATCAGTCGAAGGCAGTTCCGCGTCGGCCGGCGAGAGATTCAGCTATTTCTCCAAAGAGACAGTGGGCACCGAGAGCGCTGCGTTGGACGGCGCGCTGTATCAGATCGCTTTCACCGAACAGAAGCTGGTGAAGTATCTCGAAGATCGAGGCTGGGCGGCCCTGAGTGACAGCGCCCTGGACCCGAAGTCGTTGTTGGCGCCCGCCGGTCTTGACAACAAGCCCGGTTACTCCTACATGGTCTCGATTACCGACGCTCCGTTGTCCCCGATAGCCAGAGTGGAAATCCCGTCCCAGGACGGCGTGCCCGAACGAAACAGTCGAGCCGCAACTGACGTTGGAGTACAGGCTTTAGCCTGCGGGGAAGGCAGCCTAAAGGCTGTACTCCAACCAAGCCCTCGCGCGATGCGAAATGTTCCCGTCAACGTGACGGAGGTCGTTGGGAAAAAGGCTACTGAGTTCGGTGCCGAGTTGTTCGGCGTGAGCGGCGTCGAGCGACTGAACGATCTGGCTGGGAGCCTTGAGCAGGAGATGCTGCGCGACGGCTATTTCACCGCGATGGACAAGGGGCCGATGCACGGCAAGGCAGACGTGCACATCGACCACTCGCCGCTGGACGTGAAGAGACCGGACTCCTATCTAGACAACCCCCGCTCGGTGATCGTTTGCGGCATCCACCCCACGAACGCCAATCTGGACAGGGCGCTCAAAGAGCCGTCTGAACCAGTGGCCCCTTACGCGTATTCGCAAATGCAGACGCTGATCGAATTGCGGTATCTTGCCTTCAAGCTGGTGTGCTACTTGGAACAATTCGGATATCGGAGCTTTGCCACGTGCGATCTCTTCGGACAAGCGTCTTATGTCTACAACAATCGTCCGTTCTGGGGCGGAACCACTGGTTTATATCCCGATGCGACGGCAAACAGTCTGCCTGCGGTCGCCGCGGGTCTGGGTGACATGGGCTGGCACGGGGTGGCGATCACTCCGGAGTATGGCATCAGGCAGCGTTTCATCGCCATCGTCACCGAGGCCCCATTGGATCAAAGTACTCTGTACCACGGCCCACCACTCTGCAGGCAGTGCGGCGAGTGTGTTCGCGCTTGCCCGGTGACGGCCCTGCCCAGCGAATCGAGCGTATCGATCCAGCTCGAAGACAAGACGCTCCAGTGGGCGACGCTGGACCCTCTGCGTTGCGATTGGGCAAAGAGATACGGTCTGGTCGGAGAGGCCGGACCGAAGTATCTTGGTTCCCAGACCGACATTTTGCCGCCGGAGAAGATCACGCCGGACAATCTGAGACAAGCGATGGAACAGTTGGACCCGCTACAGAAAGCTCGGATTTCCATTCTCCCGCGATGTTTGCAGGTCTGCCCGACGTGTCCCGCGGCAGGAGAATAGGCTGTGGCCTGGCCTAACGGAGGAATTCCACGATGAAGACGACTAGCGTCGTACTGTCAAGCGTGCTGCTGATTCTCGGTCCGGCAGGCGGGCACGTCTCAGCCGAGACGACCATTGTGGTCAACTTCGGTCCATGTGCCTCGGCTGCCGTGGCGGGTCGTGGGGAAGCCAAGGTGAATTGGCTTGACGTAGACAACACGGACGATACTGTTTGCACCGAGTGTTTCGCGGCACTGGAACTGCAGTGCTACCTGCGCAAGATGACGGGACGGGCTGACGATTTCGCCATCGTCGACGACGGCAACGCGCCCGATGGTGAGTTGATCTTGGTAGGCGGGCCGCAGTCCAACGCGGTCAGCCGAGAATTGGCTAACCGGCTGGGCGTGAGTGCGGAATCCCTCAGCGAACTCGGCCAGGAAGGATACCGCATCAAGGCCGCCACACTTGACGGTCGGCGCATCACACTGGTTGCCGGCGGCGGTCGGGTGGGCACGCTTTACGGGGCCTACGACCTGTTGTATCGCATGAGTTGCCGCTGGTTCGGTCCGGGTGAGCTCCATGATGTTGTGCCGCATGCGGAGAAGGTCAGCGAACTCGACATCAGCGAGCGACCGGCCTTTTCTGTTCGTGGCTTCCGCGCCAGAACGTGGGACCGCCCCGAGCCCGGCTTGGGCTTTTTCCTGTGGATGGCGAGGAATCGGCTCAATTTGTGGAGCCTGGAAAAGAGCGATCCGGCGCTGTTGCGTAAGCTGGGCATCAAGATGGCCTGCGGCGGCCACACCGCAATGCACCTCTTTCTCAACCCCGGCGCGGCCTATCCCTATGACCATCCGAGCTTCAAGGGCGACGAGAAGGAATCCAAGGACCCGTATGCCCAGAGCGCGCAGTATAGCGGCGACGCCGACAAGGATCGCAAGCTGACGTATTTCGAGGCACACCCGGAGTGGTTCGCCCTGGTCGACGGACGCCGTATTCCAGGCCTGCGTGGCGAGTGGGGGACTAACTTCTGCACGTCGAACCGAGATGCCGCTGCGGAGTTCGTAAAGAACCACGTGCAAGCTCTCATCGACGGCGAATACCAGCATGCCGACATGGTACGCCTCTGGACTCTCGATGGCGGCAAGTGGTGCCAGTGTGACGCGTGCAAGACGTTGGGTAACCGTACGGATCGCTATCTTCGGCTGGTACAGGAGTTCGACCAGGGGATCAAGAAGGCGCAGGCGGAAGGCAAGATCAACCGGCCGATCATCGTCCGTTTTCTCGTGTACGCCGATGTTCTCGAACCTCCGACCCGCCCGCTGCCCAGGGATTTTGACTACAAGTCCTGCGTGGGCACGTTCTTCCCGATCGGCCGCTGCTACGTCCACAACTTCGACCATCCCGACTGTCCCGCCAACGCCGGGTATCTACGTCAACTGCACGGCTGGGCCGTCGATCCCGATCGTCACTACGAGGGTCAGCTCTGTATCGGGGAGTACTACAATATCTCCGGATTCAGGAGTCTTCCCATCTGTTTCATGCATACCATGGCTAACGACATTCCCAAGTATTACCACAAGGGAGGCGCGCGGCACTTCCACTACATGCACTGCACGAACGGCAATTGGGGTAACAAGGCCCTGACCAACTACCAGATGGCTCGACAGATTTGGGATCCGGACGCCGACTGCGAGGCGCTGTGGGAAGATTATTTTGCTCGTCGCTACGGTCCGGTCGCCGGCACCATGCGCCGGTTCTATGAATCGTTGGAACAGATGCTCGCCAACGCCCGCGAACTGAAATACGGTCTGGCACGTCGTCTCGACAAGGGGTCCGAGAACCTCTTTCCCAACTCACACCTGCAGTACCGCCGCGAGCCGGGTGTGGAGTGCGAGGGTCCCACGTTGGTGGAGATTGTGGGCCATGCCGAAACGTGTCGCAAGCTGGTTGACGAGGCCATGGCCGCCGAGATTCCCGATCCGATCAAGGCCCGGATCAAAGAGGACGAGCGATTGTTCAAATATGGCGAGCGTACGGTGACCTACTACGACGCGTGCGCCCAGGCGTTCGAGCTTGTGCGCGCCGGAGAGAAGGACGAAGCGCGTCGCCATTATGCCGAGGCCAGACGCATCGCCGAGTTGCTCCGCAAGGACGTCACGTCAGCGACACTTTTTGTTCCGGCTATCATCGCCCGCCCCGACGCTTTCGCCGCGAGCGGCGCCTCACGTGCGCTGGAGCACCTTGAGAAATTGCTTCGCTGAAGGAGGACCATCATGAGTGTTTCCCGGCGTGATTTCTTGGCGACTGCGGCGGCAGGCGCCGTGTTTGCCGCTTCTGGAACCGGACGTGCCGAACAGACGGACGTGGTAGTGAACGGCGAGGGCACAACGTATGACTCCAAACCATCGTTCGTACAGTTGCCCGACGGCAGCACGTGGATGGCGTGGCACGCGTACTCAATGAGCCGCGACCGAGTGCTGGCCCGCCGGTTAGGGCCCGGTGAGCCGGGGCCGGTGCAGACGGTCAGCCAGGAGGGCAGCATCCACGCCGCGCCGGTGATGGTGGCCGCGGGAGCAGATTCCGCGTGGGTGTTCTGGGCTGCCAAGCGCGACGACCGGTGGAGAATCCTCGGCCGACGCGTCGGCCGAGGCACGCGGCAGCCCATCGCCACGCTGTCGGATATCAACGGCGATGCGTTGATGCCAGGCTGCGCGAGGGTCGATGACGACCGGCTGATCCTGTCCTGGTGCGGATGCAGTGAAGGGCAACTTCGGATCTGGTGCCGAGTGCTGGAGCACGGCACGTGGAAAGAGCCTTTTGCAGTCTCTCCGGATTCACAGGACTCGTTTCGGTCGTTGCCGGCGTCCGATGCGCGGGGCGGCGTCTGGATCGTTTGGGATGCCTACCAAGACGGCAGCTACGGCATCTGGGGAAGGCCGGTTTTGCCGGAGCGCGGGCCGGTCGAGCGGATTTCGCCTGTCGGCGAGAACTGTCTGACGCCGACGGTACTGGCCGCAAAACAAAGTCTCTGCGTCGCCTGGCTTCGGTTGGCCGACGTGATCAGCGCGGGGGGCATCATCAGCCAACGGCACACGGTCCAGATGGCCATCCGCGGCGAGGAAAGTTGGCGAGTCATCTGCGACAATGACGGCGATTCCGCTGTCGCCACGATGGCGCGCGGGCTGATGGCACGAATCGAACCCGAACCGATTCCGCAATGGGGATACATGGGTCGGCGCAGGAATCCGATGCTGTTGGAAGACGGCGAGGCAGTGTGGCTGCTCTGGGAACGCCGATCGGACGAGAAGGCTCGCACGCCCAACGCCGTTGGCGAACTGATCGGACGCCGTTACCAGGAAAGCCGATGGCAGAAGCCGGTGGTCTTGCACCACGGTCTACTGGATTACCACTTGGCAGAAGAGCCGCGGGCGGTTGAGGGCAAGTTCTCGTTCGTGGCTTCCGAGCTGCCTCGCAATTTTCGCCGAATCTACCATCGACTGATCGGCGACCTGAGTGTCTGCAGCGAGGTTGCCCAGGAGCGGTGGACCGGTTGGCGACCGGTGAAGCTGCCACGACACACGTCGAGCACACCGCGGCACGAAATTCGCGAGGGTAACAAGGTTTTCCAGCTCTATTGGGCCGATTTGCACTGTCACAGCAACGTTGATGCTTCAGGCGCCGTCGGGGAGCCCGATGAGTTGCTGCACTACGCTCGCGACCGCGCGGGGCTCGATGTGGTCGCGGTGACCGAGAACGACGCGATCTACAATATCTACCTAACCGAGGCGGATTACTCGTTAGGACAGTATCTCGCCAACCATTTCACCAGCGAAGGCGAATTCGTGGTGCTGCCGGGTTTCGAGTGGACCTCCCGCTTGCCCTATTCGCCCAACGTCGACCGTGCCGATGCGCGGAATTGGGACCCGAAATACTATGGAATGAGAAAGAAGGACTGGGCGAAGACGCTGACGGGGATGTCGTATCCGAATCATCGCTCGGTGATCTATCCGCCGTCCGGCGGGCCACTGTTACGATTCCCTGAAGTGGAAAACGACATCGGCAAGCTCAACAAAGTTGTGGCAGCCGCAGGCGGCTTGGCTCACCCCCATCACGGGATCTGGGAACTTGCGGGTCATCCGGTGGAGGCCAATGTCGAAGTCACGTCGTGCTGGGGCATCTACGTCGATGATCCCGCGCGGATTCATCAAGCGTTCAATTCGGGGCGTCGCATCGGACTGATCGGCAACGGCGATTGCCACCGCGGCAATCCGGGACTCTCCGGCGGGCTCACCGGCATCTATGCTGAGAAGCTGACCGCCGAGGCGATCTTCGACGCCCTGCGCAACCGGCGCGTCTATGCCACCAACGGCTCGCGGATCGTCGTCGACTCGCGAGCCAATGGGACGATCATGGGGAAGGAGGTGGTGACCGCCGACGGCGAAGTCGAAATCACGCTCTCCGCCATCGGGACGACGCCGATCGTCGAGGCCATACTCATCCGCGACGGAGACGAAGTGAAGAGGTTCATGGGAGACGGCGCCAGAACGCTGTCCGTCAACTACCGTGACCGAGAACTTACCCAAGGGGCGCATTGGTACTACTGGCGCATTGCCCAGGAAGGCAAATCGCCCCAATATCCGGGCAACGTCAAGGCGGCGTGCGGTCATCTTGCCTGGTCGACCCCGCACTGGGTGTCGGTCGAGTCAGCGTAGACCATAAAAAGGAGAAAACTCCCATGCGACGTCGCACCTTTCTTACGTCCGTTCTGCTAGGAGGCCCCTTGGCGGCCGCCCATGCTCGGGTCAGGAAAGCTCCCCTGCGGGTAGCCACGTTTCAAGCCGACGTGACGCCGCCGCTGGGCAGCCCGTTGAGTTTGGGTAATCGGCCGCTGGCCAGGAAAATCGTCGATCGCCTTAGCGCGCGGGGAATGGTCCTGTTCGGCCACGGACTGCCCATCGTTCTTTGCGCGGTGGATTGGCGTTTCTTGTTGAACGAAACGCACGATGCATGGCGAAAGGCGTTGGCAAGAGCGGTTGGCACGTCTGCCGATCGAGTTGCCGCCCACACTGTTCACAACCACGACGCGGTGGGGGTTGGCGATTCGGTCGAGGAGATCTTGGCAGCCCACGGTCTGAGCGGGAAGATGTTCCACGTAGCCTCCGCAAAGAAAGCAATGGAACGGGTGGCCGAGGCGGCTGGCAAGGCTGCCGGGAAGCCACGCCAAGTGACGCACTTGGGCTACGGCCTGGGCAGAGTGGAAAAGGTTGCATCCACGCGTCGCGTGCTCACACCCGATGGCAAGTTGGCATTCATCCGCAGCAGCAAAGGCACCGGTCCCCGCAACGAGCAGGGCAGCGCCGCGCCCGAGGGTCTCATTGATCCACACGTCCGATTGGTGAGCCTCTGGGATGGCGAAGAGCCATTGGTTGCGATGAGCTATTATGCCTGCCACCCGTGCAGTTACTATGGTCGTGGTGACGTCAGTGCCGATTTTGTCGGCATGGCTCGCGCGGGCCGGGAGACCGCGTTGCCCGGCGTGGCACAGATATACTTCAGCGGTGCGGGCGGCAACATCACGTGCGGCAAGTACAATGACGGGTCAATGAAGATGCGGCCCGTCCTCGCCGCGAGACTTGAGCGGGGTATGAAGCTGGCCTGGGAGACGCAGAAGAAAGTGCCCATCACGGCGGCCGATGTCGACTGGCGCGTCGCGCCGGTTAGCCTACCTGTGAGTCGTTCACTTCTCGACGAGAAAGGGATTCTCGGGACGCTGGAGAATCCCCACGCCACGCTGATCTCGCGCGTTCTTGCTGCCGTGAAGGTGTCGTGGATCCGCCGCGCCAAGGCGGGGCACAAGGTCGAGCCGTCTTGTCTGCGGATCGGCCCGGCTTACGTGCTGCACATGCCCGGCGAGTTGTTTGTGGAATACCAGTTGGCCGCCCAGAAGATGCGTCTCGACGATTTTGTCTGCATGTCTGCCTACGGTGACTTGGGCTCATTGGACGTTGGCACGAAGATCGCCTACTCGCAAGGCGGCTATGAGGTAGGCATGTCCTTGGTCGCTCCCGAAGTGGAAGACGTACTGATGTCGGCGATGCGAGTATTATTGGATGTGAAAGAACCCTATCCAGAATAGGCGACACGAGGAGAGCAATCGGAGATGACAGTGACTTTGGCAATACACGGCGGATCGCCCGTACGGACTGAGCCGTTTCCCTCATGGCCGATTTTCGGCGAACAGGAAGAACGGCGGTTGATCGGTGCGCTGCGCAGCGGTGCGTGGGGCAAACTGGACGGCGAAGAGGTGAAACAGTTTGAACGACGGTTTGCTGAATACCATCAGGCCAAACATGCTATTGCCGTAGTCAACGGCACAGCGGCATTGCGGTTGGCTCTGGTGGCGGCGGGGATCCGGGCCGGTGACGAAGTGATCGTGCCGCCCTATACCTTCGTCGCCACGGCGTCGGCCGTGATCGAGGCCAATGCCACACCGGTATTCGCTGACATCGAGTTGGAGACTTTCAACCTCGACCCACGCGCTGTCGAGGCAGCAATCACGCCGCGGACCCGAGCGATCATTCCCGTGCACTTGGCCGGACTGCCGTGCGACATGGAAACGATTTCAAAAATCGCCCAGCGCCACGATCTGGCGGTGATCGAAGACGCATGTCACGCCCATGGAGCCGAGTACAAAGGGCGGCGCGTGGGCGCCATCGGCCATATGGGCGTATTTTCCTTTCAGTCGAGCAAGAATCTCACCAGCGGCGAGGGAGGCATCGTCCTCACGAACGACGACCATCTGGCCGCGCGCCTGTGGTCGATTCACAACTGCGGCCGGATGCCCGGGCGCGCGTGGTACGAACATTTCATGATCGGCGGCAATTACCGGCTCGGCGAGTTTCAGGGCGCCGTACTAAACTCGCAGTGGGACCGTTTTGAGCAGCAGGCCGAAACTCGCGAGCGGAATGGCAAGTACTTGGCCGAACACTTGGCGCGAATCCCCGGCATCTTCCCGCAGTCACGAAATGCCGACTGCACGCGACACGGCTACCATCTCTTCGCGCTGCGGTTGGACCCGAACACGATCGAAGTGTCACGAGAAGTGCTCCTCGATGCGCTTCAGGCCGAGGGAATTCCGTGTGTCGCCGGCTACGTGGTGCCGCTTTACCGGCAACCGATGTTCGAGAATCAAGCGTTCGGACCCTACACCGGCTGTCGCGACACCGGCCCCGAGTTGGACTATCGAAATACATCCTGTCCGAACTGCGAGACGATCTCTTCCGTACAAGGTGTTTGGCTGGAGCAGCGATTGCTGCTGGGGCCCAAGCACGACATGGAAGATATTGTCGTCGCGTTCGAGAAGGTCTACGAGAACAGAAACCGCTTGGCTGAACAAGCAGCCGACGACACAGGGAACGTGTTTTGAGCTAGAACGTACTGCACGCTGCCAGCGTGCTTTCGCAGCAGGCCCCTGCACGCTGGCAGCTTGCAGTACGACATGATCCGGGCTGTGGTACGGAGAATCGACCATCCTCGTGACGCAAGAACAGGACGAAAGACCTTGAAGCCAGAGATGACTCACCGCGCGAGGCTATTGGCCGCGATCGCCCGCAAGCCGGTGGACTATGTTCCTTGCGCCCCGTTTTTCAATCCCCTGACGGCGGCGCAGCGGTTCGGGCGTCGGTGGGAGTTTCCCTTTGGGCCGTCGGAAGAGGAGATGGCCCGTTACTGTTCACAAGAGCTTGGCGTGGAGCCGGCCGTGGCGCTGCCTATCGGCGACTACCAGCCCAATTTCTTCATGTCGCTGTACTACAGGCCCGATCCGCGCGTGTCGTCGAAGGTCTGGGCGGAGAAGGATGAGATTCACAAGGTGTGGACAACACCCGCTGGGGAACTGCATGCGGCGGTCAAGTACGACGCGCAATGGCCTCACGGGTTCGATGTCCCATTCTTCAGCGATTTCACCATCGGGCACTTCACCACGCCGTGGTTGGAGTCGGAAGCGGACCTGGAGTGTCTTCGCCACACCCTTCGGCCGCTCGACGGCAAGGAGGAACTGGACCGCGTCCGTTTCGAGTGTGGCAAGTACCAGGCGATCGCCCAAGAACTACAACTGGCTACCATCGCCCACATCGGAATGGGGCTTACCGGAGCGATGCAGCTCTGCGGATCGGAGCAGTTGTGCCTGTTGATGATGGAGCAGCCCGATTTGATCAAGGGCTATCTGGAGTTGGAGCATCGCATGAATCTGCGGCACATGGAGATTGCTTGCGATGTGGGTGCGGATATCGTTCGGCGCAATGGTTTCTACGAAACGTGTGATTACTACAGCCCCGCTATGCTGGAAGAGTTTCTCGGCCCTTTGCTGCGCGAAGAGATTGACGCAGTTCACGCAGCAGGCAAACTGATCGGTTACACGGTCAACACGGGTGTGATGCCGATGCTCGACTATCTTGCCCGGCTGGACTTCGATTGTCTGTTGCACATCGACATGGCCGCGGAGGGCGTGGACCTGTCACAGATTCGCGACAAGCTGGCCGGTCCGAAGAGCGCGTCCCGAAACTGTGTACGATGGCCTTCCAAGGCCGTCGATCCGGCTTTTTCGACGGCCTTGGAAGGCCATCGTACGGCTGAAGTCGACCCGCCGCCAGATTTCGCGACACGCTCCAAGAGTCTCTGGATGGGGCCCAGCAGCGTCTACCACATGTGGGCCGACGACAGCGACGTGCCCCGCAAGGCAACGCGAGAACTCTTCGACGTGTTTGGCAAACAAGGGCTGATCATCACACCCAGCCCCAGCGTGCACAGCATCATGCCTTGGAACAACTTCCGCGCCATGGTCGACGAATGGAAACAGCTTCGCTAAGCAACATGATCGTCCTGGCCTTTGCTCTCGATCCGTTAGACATCGTGGTGCTGGCGACGTACTTCGCCGTGGTGGTGCTTGCCGGCATCTGGAGCATGCGGAGAGTGCGTAACGCCGAGGACTACTTCATCGGCGGCCGCCGTTTCGGCAAGTTCTTCATGGCGTTCACCAACTTCGGCGCCACAGTCAGCAGCGACGGCCCCATCTTGGTGGCCGATCAGACGTTTCGCAGCGGATTTTCCGGAATCTGGATCAATCTGTTCTGGATCATCCTCACGCCGTACACCTGGATGAGGGCCTTATGGTTTCGGCGCCTCCGGTATGTGACCGACGCCGACTTCTTCGAAGACCGCTACGAGTCCCGGACGCTGGCCACCATGTTCAGCGTTTTCGCGGCCGTCTACTTTTCCGTGCTGATTTCGGTCGGACTGACCGCGATGGGTGACAGCATCGTGGGAATCCTCTCGCTGCACGATTCGTTTCAAGGCGTCGACAGCCATAGCTTGTTCCTTCTGGTCCTGTGCGTCACCGTCACACTGACGTTGGTCTACGGCGTTTGCGGGGGACTGACCGCAGCGATCATTACCGACTTCATCCAATCGTTGTTCATGATCTTCTTGTCCGTCGTGCTGATCCCGCTGGCCTACGTCCAATGTTCCGGGATGGCCGGCATACGCCAATCGATTCCCGATCACCTGTGGGACATGTTCGGATCGGCTCAGGCTAGTGCCTATACATGGTACTCCGTCATCGCGCTAGTGTTCCTGGCCTTGGCCGGATTGTCCGCCACGCCCGGCAATATGCTGGTCAACGCCGCCAAGGACGAGCGGTCGGCGCAAATCGGGGTCGTCGTGGGACTGTTCGTCAAACGCTTCTGCACGCTGGCTTGGGCGATCGTCGGGCTGTTGGCCATCGTTCTGTTGCATCAATCCGAAGTGGCCAAGAATCAAGTGTATGGCGTCATGACCATGCGGATCTTGGCCCCGCTCGGTTTGGGTCTGATCGGGTTGGTCATTGCCGGACTACTGGGCGCGCTGATGTCCACCGCCGACACCATGATGGTCGCTGCCGGTGCGACCGTGACACAGAACATCTACAAACCGTTCCTGGCCCCGGCCCGCTCTGATCGTCACTATGTCCGTGTCGGCCGTGTTGTGTCCGCCATAGTCATTCTCCTGGCAGCTTGTATCGCGTTGAACATGCGAGACGTGCTGGAGCAGTTCAAATTGACGCTCTCGCTGCAGTTGGTGTTCGGGCCGGTGGTGTGGTTGGGTATGTTCTGGCGGCGTGCCAATGCCAAAGCAGCCATGGCCACGGTGGTTCTCAGTGCAATTGTTCTGTTTGTTGTTCCGAAACTGGTGTGTTACACGTCGCTGGCAACCGATCCTCGATACCTTGTCGAAACTCGCAAGGCGCAGGTTACTTACCGAAGCCAAGTCGCAACTCCTTACGACGTCCAGCGCGGTCTGGCATCCCGTGTCGGCGAGACGTTTTCGTTCACCGAAGAAGGACCGTCGGTGCCGGTGTATTTCACAGCACTCCAAATCGACGAAAAGGGGCGAGCGAGCGGAGCAGGGTTCTTGCGCATCGGAATCGTGCTGTTTTCTATGATGGGTGTCCCGGTAGGACAATTCTCCGTGGCAGCCTTGAATACACTTGACGTCGTCTTCTCGATCGTATTTCCCTTCGTAGTGATGTACGCGGTAAGCAGGATGACACGGCCGCAGTCCAAACAGCAACTGAACCGATTCTTCGCCAGAATGCTCACACCGGTCACGTCCAAGTCGCAAACTGAGGACCGGGAGAAACTCGCTCATAACATCGAAAGATTCGACGAGATGCGAAGCCGGCACTTGTTCCCCAACAGCGATTGGGTCATCGAGAAGCCGGACAAGTTCACCGGATATGGCTTGCTGATTGTCTGTGGCATCGCAGCCCTATTCATTGGGCTTGTGTGGTTCATTACCGTGATCGGCCGCGGATAGCGGAGGCGGTGTGTAGATCATCTTTCACCTGGATGACCGCTCGATTCAGACGGATCGGATTCTTGACTGAGAATGCCATCTGCACGAGCAATTGGATCCTCCGGGTTCGCGGGATCATCAAACCGAACAGGTCGTTGGGCCGCTCGGTTAACCGTGAGTTGGAAGATGTCGAATCGGTTGTAGCCGCCAGAGACGTCATGGAATTGTTTCGGTTCGACACAATCTGCCAGATCGATTTCGGCGTACACAATTCCCTCGTCGTTGCATAACTCGTCGCCGATCGACACACCGCTGGGGCCGGTGATCAGCGAAACGCTGCGCGGGCTGGCCGCAAGAATCTCGCCTGCGTCCGCAGACAGTTGTGACAGGTTTCGAACCATCGTGTCGTCCATGTATCCCGACGAGACGATGTTAAACGCCTTGGCTTCGAACGAGTGCGCTCCCGCGCGCAAACGAATCGCGTGCGCAAGATCGTAGTTGTGGCTTTCTTCCGGACCATGGGTCGGCCAAACAGGAGGATAAGTCGAGATGTGAATCTGCTCGGCCTGTGCCATCATCGTGTAGCGAGCCAGAGGGTTCGTGTTCTCGCCGCAGATCAACATGCCGATCCGGCCACAGTCCGTGTCGCACACTCGCAGCCCCGCACCATCGCCCGGCGACCAAGTCAGCTTCTCGTAAAACGTCGGCACCATCTTACGATGGTGATTCAGAATCGAACCATCTCGATCGATAAGGACGTTGCTGTTGTAGAGCGTCCCGACGCTGTAGTTCGACGATTCGTTGAACCCCAAAGACACGATCATCTGATGCTTCGCCGCGGCTTCGCGGACACGCGACATCTCGGCACCATCAACGCGCATCGAGTTGGCAAGCAGTCGCTGGAACAGTTCATGATTGTAGATCGGCGATCGCAAGGCGCTCCACACTGGAAACGCCGGCACGAAGGTCTCTGGAAAGGCGATGAGCCCCGCGCCGTTCGTTGCCGCTTCGCGGACGATGGAGCAGACTTTTTCGATCTGCGCATAAGGTCAAAGAAATGCCGGCCCCTTGTGAGCGGCCCGCTCGTTGGAGTGAGACATATGACTAGTGGGTGAGAAGGTTCTAGGGACCAAACGACGGATTATATCGGGTCGGGTGCGTATCACTTTTGCTTTTTGTCAACAATCGAAATCGACGCATCGACACCGATCGCCGCAACACCCGCCATTGGTTTCCCATTTGGGTCGAGCCTGAAATCGATCCAGGTTCGCAGTGTCGAGATTATAACACGCTGCCCCCCTCCCTCGTGTCTATCGCGTGGTAATTCATTGACATTCTCTCCCCCGCAGCCACGATTTCCGGGGTCCACTCACCAGACTTCTTGCATCGCGACGTGGGTCTGCACGATTTGCAGCCCTTCGCCTAAGAATGGCTGGTCCGAGGAGTTGCCGTATCTCATGCCAATCGACCATGTGTTGGGCCATGCCAAGTCCTCGGTGCCTTTTGGCGAGGCCGAATTGAGCGATGACCACGGCGCGGAGTCGTCGCGTCGATACAGGATGCCTCCGGGGCCCATGCCTGGATGCAACGCGAGCTGAAAATCGAACCGTGCTTCTGACTCAAAACTGGCGCCCTCCCACGTCTGGATACCCAGTTTGGATCCTGAGAGCAAGCGGACGGTCAACCGTGCGGGATTGCCGTCGAAGCCGACCCAGACATCCGTGGCCTCTTGTTCCGGCCGCCATCCACACAGCAGCGTCTGAGCGACTGCGTCATGAGCCACTTTCCCTAGTATTCCCCGAAATCGCCAGGCAACAACTTCGCGAGCCTGTCCATCGGATTGGAGGTGGCTCGTCGTGTCTCGCGCCGTCATCGGATGCCACTTGCTGGAAAGGGGAAGCGAGAAAGGCCAACTGAGCTGCTCGCGTACCGTTCCCGTGACGTCCAGCACCTGGTAGCGCAGTGCCTGATCGTCGATGGCCAATTGGACGGCGTGCAGGTACTCGGTCAGCCCCGGCATCGCCCCACCCGGACCGTACGCGGTGCCAGCTCCGCCCGATACGATTTGCGGCACGCCTTCATGAATCTGCACGTCAAACGCAATGATGTGGCTGGCCAAATAGGCGTTCACCTTGTGTCTGACAAGCACGTTCCAGAAAGGCGCTCGTTCCTGCGGCTTGAAGCACCAGAGTGGACTCTCCTCGTAGCCATTGACCGGAAAGACCGGATAGTGTCCCGCAACAAACTTGAACTTCGCATCCTTGTGTTCCGTCAACACACGATCAAGCCAGTTGGCGTCGAACACCATGTCTGGCCGATAGCTCGGGGGAGCCTGGGGCCATCGCCGGTCGGGCTGATGCGTAGAAACGTACAGCAGATTCCCGCGTCGAACGTAGTACGCGAGCCCCTTCTGGTCTGCCGGACCATTCTGGGGAAGGTGGCGGTGTACTTGGCGAAAGACCTCTTCACTGCCCGGGGCGTATGTGTTGTGGTTGCTGGTGGCTTGATAAAGCGGAATCCTGGTCTCTTGCAGCCATTTCATTTCCGTCCCGTACCAATACTCCCATTGTCCACGAAGCGCGTCGTAATCGGTTGTGAACCCACTCACCGCATCGCCAGGAAAAGCGATGAAATCGGGTGCCGGGCGAAGCCGCCCCACAACACTGTTGACTTTGCGCAAGTTGGCGCCATAGACGCTTCCCTTAACCCCGGAACAACAATCGGCGTATAACACGAACTGCTGCCCCGTCTTGTCTCGTGGCGTGAGTGCGGGCAGTGGATTGGTGTCCTGCAGCCCGGAATGCGAGCGTTGTGCGTTCCCTTGTTCTTCTCGCGACACAGCGGGATCTTCTCCCAAGGCTGCCGGCGCGAAACAAGTCAGCAAAACGACAGGCACTAGAGTGGTTCTCATCTGTCAGATCCTCGATCCGCAGCCGGCGAACCCGGCACCGAACTGGCCGAGTTACTTGACGGTTAAGTTGACGAAATCCTACGATACCGATCCAGCCAGCGTCCGCAATGCCTTCAACGCGAGTGATTCTCCGTTTTGCCAAGGGTGCTCGAAGCCGCCCATGGCGATCTGGCCAGGCGTTTTCGTGGCGTGCTGGTGGAGTACCCCCGGATGGACGACTCGACCTTGAATGGCTACAGGAGCCCAAATGAAGCTCAACTCAACAAGTCGGCTGTTCAGCTTGGCCGTTGTTCACGCAGTGATCGCGGCCGGGCTTTTGTGTCCGGACACGCATGCAGGAGAGCAAGGCGTGATGCCCCTGCATGTGTTCTGTGGCACCGGTGACCACCTTTGGGTCCGCGAGCGGGAACCGGTGGACAGCCCGGCTGTTATCGAGGCGATGCTGGAATGGATGGCAAAAACGTACCGGATCAAGCGGCTCTACTGGCGCGGCGGCCAGACGATGATGTGGGACAAACACTATAGGATTGGGAAAGAGACGCCGCTGCAGTACGACTGGACGGCCTGGAAACATCACCTCTACAACGATCTCAAGATCAACGAAGCCGCCGTCGCAGCGGCCAAAAGAAACGGTATGGAGGTGTTCCTCTACACGGGACTGTTCGAGTTCGGAGTACAGCCGGATATCGGCATTGTGGGTCCCTATCTCTTTGAAGACGAACTGCGGATCGAGCATCCCGAGTGGTGCCCAGTGGACCGTTGGGGCGAGCGTCGGTGTCCTGGGCCGATTTCGTTCTGCTACCCCGAGGCGCGCAAGCTGGTGATCGAACGCTATGTCGACAACCTTGAACGATATGGCTACGACGGCATCAACTTTTACACGTACGTCGAGAATTGCGGAATCCGTTACGTGGACGAATTCGGCTTCAACCAACCGATCGTGGACGAGTTCAACAAGCGGTATCCGACCGTCGATCTCCGCAAGGACAAGCTTACCCCATCCCAGAAGACCCATTGGTACCGATGCCGCGGGAGATTCGTTACCGATTTCCTGCGAGAATTGCACACGGCCCTCGCCGCAAAGGGCAAGAAGCTGTCCATGATCCTCGACGCGAAGGAACCCGACTACGCCCAGCCCTGGTGGGGAAAGAAGATCGCGGGAACAGGCTTGATTCACATGGACTGGCGGACATGGGTGGCTGAAGGGATCGTGGACGAGCTTTGGGTTCAGCTTGGAGAGACCGCGAATCAGCGGGAAACGTTGGATCTTCTGCTGAGAGAATGCAGAGGGAAGCCGGTCAAGTTGACCGTGCGAGCCGTGAGTCCTTTTGACACCGGTTGGGAACCCTACGTGACAGCAGGAGTCACGCCCATCGCCGTGATCACTTGGGCCCGCAACGGCATCGAACGTTTCACGCTTGAACCGACCAGTCTTGAAACGCTGAGGAGTTCAGATTGGCGTCTGCGTTTGCAGACCGTTGCGGACATAGAAACAGGCAAGCTCGAGGCGGATGCGGCAGTCGTCGCGCCCCTGGCAAAGGACCCCCATGTCCTTGTAAGAAGGCGAGTCATGTACGCCCTGGCTGCGCTCGAAGCGACCGATCACGTGTCGGTTTTGGAGGAAGGCATGTTTGACGCGGAGTCCAGCGTTCGCATCGCGGCTGCGGGAGCGCTGGCCAAGGTGGACGGCGCGAACAGCCCCGCGCGCATTTTGTCTGCTCTCGAACGCGATGGCTATTTCCAGATGAAGTTGGCTTGTGTCGAAGCTCTGGGCGCGATGAAAGAAAGATCGCTGTCTTGTCTCTTGAGAGGGATGGAAAGCCCTGTATATGCTGTGCGGGAGGTTAGCGTGCGCGCCCTCTACGCGTTGGGTAAGGCGGGGCTTCTGGATCAGGCGTACACGCCGCTGCGTACTGCCATGCTGAACCGCCAAGAGGATGAACGAGTTCGGTACTACGCCGTTGACGGCCTAGTCAGCCTCCGGCTGCAACTCGCGGCGGCGAGACAAGAGCAGCTTGCGGACGATCTGATGACCATAGCCGACGAGGACCTCTCAGTCATGGTCCAACTTCATGCAGCCTGGGGATTAGGCCACATGTACGGCGTGCTCCCTTCCTCGCTTCGCGACAAAGCGCTGAGTACGCTGACCGAGGGCTTCCGAGAATATGGCGATGGATGCCACCGCCCCGATGCAGCATTTGGGTGGCGCGTCGTTGGCAACGCCATGCTCCAATACCATAGTGCAGGTCGAAACGCACTCGAACAAATGCGTGCCCAGAGCCGAGACAAATGGCTTGCGTGGCTGGCATACGAAGTCGTGCATCTGCCTCATCGCTCTTCTCGGATCGTCCCGGTCGACGAGCGGGAAGCGATTGAAACCCACGAAAAGTATGCACCGTCGTTTCCCGGATATCGCAGATGGTAGTCCGCCCTGTTCGACAACGCTGAGAAGTGTTTTCGTAGTAGCCGGATTCGCAAGAATTCGGGCGATTCCTGTGGCATCTCTGAAGTCTTGCGACTTCCGCTACAACCTGACAACGATGCCTATTGGGGCGGTTGCAGCACAGCGCGGTAGATCCGGTCCTTCTGCTCGTAAAGCACAGTCCAGCGTCCGTTGGCCAGGAACGGGTTTGAGAGTGTCTCGGCCTGGACCGATGCGCGGAAGTTGACGGCTGGTCCTTTTTGCCATTCCTTCAGATCGACGGAGAACCAGTAACGGCGCCCGCGCAGGTCTGTCGGCTGCGAGATGCCGACATATCGTCCGCCCACAGTGGTGAGTGCCAACGAGGCCATTTCCTCCGCCACAGGAATGACTGGCCTATCCATGAATCGACGCCAATGACGCAGGTCGGTGCTCATCGCCAGGCCAGCGCCCTGTCGCCGGTAGCGTGTCTCCATGCCGCGGAACAGAAGGTAGTAGTTACCCTCGATTTCAAACACCGGGGCAGGGTAAGTCGAGAGGAAGGCGTCCCACTGGCCGGACCGGCTTTCCAAGACGGGATTGTCGGCCGCCTTGGTCCAGGGCCCGGTCAGTCTGCGGGCCGTGGCCAAGCCGATTTGTTTCGTGCTCTTGTCCAGGCCCGAGTAGAACAGGTGATATAGCCCGTTACGCTTAATCACGCCAGCCGGCAGCTTGGCCACCACGCTGTCCCATGCCTCGGCCTCGCCGACGTTGAGGATGGGGTTGTCGGCCAGCTTCTCCCAGCGGCGGCCGTCGCTGGACACCGCCAACCCGAATGCCTCATGGCCGCCCTGGCTGAACGGTTTGTCCTGTGCCTCGAAGAAGCAATAGAACTTACCGCCCTCGGGATGAACGTAGGGATTGTCCACAGCGTAGTGGTCCCACTCGCCCGCCTCGCCGCGGTCAATGACGGGTTCTCCCCACGGCGTTTCCACCCAGGTCCCCGCAGGGTCCAGCGGCACTGCTACCCGAGACGGAGGCTCCAACTCTCCCATCGAGTTTTCGCCAATGATCAACAAGAGAATGATCAGCCCCGCTGACATGTACGCTCGCCTTCTGTGTCCTTGATGCGACGCTGTCTCGCTGGCAGCTCTACACAATTCGGTAGTGGTCAGTAAACTGTAGTCAATCATCAATCGGTTCGCCGTCAGATATCGAGTGGCAATTGTATTCATGGTCCTACGCTTCCGGAAATGACTGATGCCATGAGCAATCCGTGCAAGTCGTCAGACCGCATTGATTGAAGATGCCGCCCAGGCGGAAGTAGTCCGGGTGTCGATCGTTCGCTCGACAAAGCGGCAGGTCTTGTCCATGTGCATCGTGGTAGCCAGCGAAGGCGGGGCAATCCTCGCGCACTACGTCGCCATCTGCCGGTGGTTCGATTCTCCGCAGGGGTACGTCGAAGGGCGAATCCGGACGGCGTGGTCCGCGACCCCAGGCTTCCAGCATGCGAGCAGCTTTTCGCAACGCGTCGATGGTCAGATCGCCGCAATCGCGTTCCGGAGGTCGCAATACCAGACAAAACGGATCGTCCGCCATCACGGTCGCTAGGAACTGCTCGAAGTCAGCGGCCCGCATCAGTCCGGACGTGCTCTTGCCAACCCGACCGGCGTGCAAGATCCCCGCCGACCGGCAGACATCCTGCATGATCCCCGGAAACTGATAGTAGATCCGACGGCCGGGCACGCAGTGGTTGTGATGGCGCTCGGCCGCCCAATAATGTCCCAGGTACGGCACTCGAAGCTTCTCTTCGTAGTAATGCCACAACGTCACGGAGTTCACGCCGACTCCCAGCAGCAACAGGCAGCCATCACGTCGGACAAGTTCTTCAAAGGGATTGCCGGGTCCACACATCGTCGGCGACTGGCGATGCCCGATCAACACATCTCTGGCAGCAGGCCCCAGTGCGACCCACGAATGCGTCGGATGGCAACCTCGCAAGCTTCCCGGTCGCCGGCGAACCGTCTCGGCGATTACGCCTTGAAAGCCCGGTTGTTGGCTGTGGCACAAACCGTCGGCGCTGCTGCAATCGCAATCGCTGTTGGTGAACTCTTCGGGCTTATCCCACAAGTTGTCGCGAAAGGCGGGGACGATCAGCGTGCCGGCCGATCCGATCGCATCGCCAATCGCGTCCACCACCGTTTCCGCCCCACCGTCCACCGGCCCAAGTGCGCTGAGCGAGCTATGCATCATCACACAATCGCCACGGCGCAACCCGAGCGTGGTCAGTTCGCGAGCAATTTCATCCCGTTTTCGCGGCGGCATGTGAAGACTCAGACGACTTGGGAGGTTTCCTGACGTTCTACTTCTTTTGCGAGCATTGTAGCAGGCGCAGCGTGGGAATCAGAGTTGCCTCACCTGTCGTTCGCTCAAAATCCTCCCTTGCCTCTGTTTCCTCCTGTTCAAATCAATGTCATCATTAGTGAGGAACGCCCCTCTTTTTTGCGAATTGCTCGATTGACTTCAGGAGAGACAACATGCTCGAGCTGGTGAGATGGATTGTTGCGTGCTTCGTCGTTCTAGCGTGCGCCTCTTCCGCGTGGAGCCAGCAATGGACTGAGAGCTTCGAGAACGGACTGGGAAACGCAAAGCCGTATCATAGGAATGATGCGCGTGCCGAGCTTGAAATTGCCTCCGACGTTCGTGCAGACGGCAAGCAGTTCCTTCGCGCCACGTTGCCAGGTAAGCGGAAGCTAGAAGGCGTCAACGTGACGGCTACCGCACTGAGCGGTGGCCGGCTGGCGACTGTCACCGCAAAAGTGCGCGGCACGGGTCAGATCTGGCTGTGTCTCATTTCTGCTAACGGCTGGCTCTACTCGCCCCACACGGTGCCGTTGACGGACCAGTGGCAAGCTATCGAACTGAGCAAGGTGCTCATAATCAGGGACAAAACGCTTGGCATCCACTTTCTCAGCAGGGATATCCAGCAAGGCGCGACATTCGAGGTGGATGACATCCAGGTGACGTTGGCTGATCCGCCGAAGGTGGTTGATGCGCAGGTCGGACCCTGGCGGCTTGAGGCGGAAGACTTCACGCTACGGCGAAGCTACGTAGCGCAGGACGAGTCGGCCTCCGGCGGGCGATCCGTCGGAAGCGGGCAGTATTGTCGCCTGGTGCAAATGCCATTCCCGCGAACCAGCCGACCGGTGACGGTTTACTTGCGCGTGAAGGCCGGATCGGGAGACGAGGAGTATCGGCTGATCACGACTCAAGGCGGCAATACACAGTTCCTCGGCAGCGCACGGCCGAAGCCAGGCAGGCACTGGCAATGGGTGCGGTTTACGGCGGTTCATGCAGGCGAGGTGGGCGTGTAGTGCTGCAGCCTCGTCCGGCCAGCAAAAGGGGTGGCCGTTGCGGTGGCGGTCCACGCCGGGGGGGTCGGCACGCCGGGCCCCGCTTCTGGAACCACGCCTGAGCCCGCGCCCGGGCGGGTCGCTCGGGTTCCGCGGCCCTTGGTTTTACGTTCGGAGGGGTCGCCGAACCCTGC